>CEWO01006043.1_pt1 | contig 38308 bp, 13 predicted proteins | sample 361561 | NCBI WGS metagenome assembly CEWO01 (sample SAMEA2623627, study PRJEB7988) | marine metagenome | isolation source: saline water (ENVO:00002010), including
TTTGTATCGGGGTCACTGCAATCTGTCAAATGACCTTGTTGAAAGTGGACATCTGTTAGGGTGATGATTTCTTCACACCTTAAAGTGTCGCCAATTTCAATTCCTCTTATTGCATCTTGCAACCATGCGTTTTTGTCTTGGGTCCAAGCCTGCGCAGTTTTGGTAAAAAATTTGGATGCCGAGAATGTCACTGTAATATCAACTGTATAATCTGCTGAATCCAAAATGTCAATCTTGAGGTATATATTATCACTTTTAGTACATTCCGCAAACCCTGTAATGCAGACTGAAGTCGTAGAAGTAATGTCTTGCATGGCTGTGAGAATTGCATTTTCAATCTTATTTTTTTTGTCGGATTTGAAATTTTCAACGCATATTTCATTTCCCGCAAACTCCGAATAGATTAGGCGCACAGAGAATATCATGTCAAAGTCTGTCTTTTGTAGTTGAACATCGAATTCAGACATCTGAGTCCTCAAGCTCAATTTCATGGCTTCAATATTCTCGGAGCTCAACACGTTAACATTTGTTGCCTGCAGCAACCGCCGCCGCCGGGATCCCTTGGCATTGGTGAGACCATATTCGCTTTCAAAGTTCACAAAGAATTTCGCCTCAAGTTTTTCTTTTGGTGCGCCGTCCATAATGTCAACCACATCCTGAGCCATCTGTGCCGCAGTCTCAGGGTCCTCAAAAATGTTGTTTTGAAACTGAATATCAAAACGCATGTCTGCGGAAGTTGACTGGCAAGCCACGGTGACGCCGCAAGGTTCACACTGAGAGCCATCGACTGAAAGATCGCCGACAAAACCCGGGTCGCATACGCACCCATGCCCGTCGTTGCCCCCCCGCGACGTCGCACCTGGAAGCGAATACGAATTGACTGGACAACTGGAGAACGTGACACCGTCACTGCAGAAGGTGTTTTCAGGGCATATGGTGCAGGCTGGGTTGTTGCCAGTGGACATGTAGGAGCCTAAATTACAGCCGCGACATTCCCCACTATCCAAAGGCGTAAATCCAGCTTTGCATGTACAGTCTTGAGCGGACTTTTTCCCCTTTCCATCGGTCACTTTGTGCTGTCCACAAGATACGATCCTGTCCGTACCCGGACAAAACGAATCTTGCTCACACTCTTCACATGTGAACCCAAGACCATCGTCGATGACCTTGTAAAAGCCAGGGTTGCATACACAATCTGCTCTGGTCATAGCCCCCTGCAAAGAATTGGAGTTGAGAGGACAATTCAAGCACAAGCCTAATGTCGTTGTCGATGGATATTTACCGACCGAACAGGATTTACAGGTATCGCTTGTTGACGATACTGCTAGCGAACTGTATTTACCAGCGACACACTGCTGACAAGCTGCTTTTGATACGGAGCCTGTTTCCACATTGTAAAAATTGAGTCCACACGCAGCACACTCGCTTGCCCCGGTAACATCGTTGAATTTGCCCTGCTGGCACGGCTCGCACGCAAGCTCATTGTTAGAACCAAGGCCGTCGTTATATTTACCCTTTGCACAGTTTACGCATCTGGACGCCCCTGTCTTGTTTGAAAACGTCCCCTTCTCACATTGCTGGCAATAACTTGAGTGATTCAAGCCCATCAGCTCGGAATACTTGCCCTTGGCGCAAGGCACACATGAGCTGACCGAATCTCCCCCAGTTGATGTACCATAATGCGCAACGGGGCACAGAGTGCAATTTGTAGATTGAAGATGGCTTGAATATTTGCCGATCGCACAAGGTATACAAACTGAGCTTGAGTTTGCACCAACCGCTACACTGAAAGTTCCACGGGCGCAAGGGTGGCAGCTTGAAATATTCACACTCCTTGTGTGGGTGTTAAACGTCGCCACCGGACACTTGACGCAAGCGGTGGCCCCAAGGTTGGAATTATATTCGCCGGATGAGCAATTGCTGCATTGGTGGGCACTGGAAAGTCCCTCTTGAATGGAAAAAGTGCCCCGGGGGCATTGATCTGAACACGGGGAACCCCGCCCTAGTTCTGCAGAATATTTTCCCTTGCTGCAATCCGTACAGGAATCCTCAGAGATTGCTCCAATGGCCTCACTGTATTTGCCTGCACCGCACAGGACGCAATCTGATATATCGTCATTTCCCCGAACAGACGAGTACGTTCCGCTGCGACAGTCGATGCAATCCGGTGTAGACAGGCCTAACACATTCGAATACTTTCCCTGATCGCACAAGACACACGTGCCTTCTCCTGAACGTGCCAACTCAGTCGAATATTTCCCCCTCGAACATGCAATGCACGAGGACTCAAAAGCGACCTGCCTACTTGGGTCGTTTTGGAGCAGTGAATACTTTCCTCTCATACAATTTTTACAAGATGAGTCGGTTGTTGCACCCAAATCATCGGAATACTTGCCCGCTTGGCACGTTGTACAATCATCTGGGCTCACTCGCAACCTCTGAAACCCCTCGGCCACATTTGATACGTACGTCCCGATGGTACAGTGCGTGCACGCGTCGCTTTCCAGTATGCGCAAATGCGTGCCGCGATAGCGACACTGCACGCTCAGCGACCCTGATTCCCTGAAACTGGTGGGGGGGCCATCACGAGTAATTCTACACGATGAGTCAGTTGAGTTGAACAAAATACCACGGCAGGCACCAACAAGATCGTGCCTGTCACAATGTTCTTGACATTTCTGCAAAGTCGCTGCGTGGTACGTATGCTCCAGCCAACCATGTTCCAGGCACGTCCCTCCGCACCAACCGTCGGAGCAAGCATCGTGTTCCAAGTAGGAAATATTGACGTGGTACGTGCCGTATTTACCCGAGCTACAGGCCTCACAGGATGTCGTTCCGGCCTTGTTCTGATACTCTCCCTGCTGACATTTTGTACATGCGTTTTCAAATGTAGCCGATTCAGAGTTTACAGGAACGCCTATAAAACCAGGGGGGCACTCTGCACACTGCAAATTCGCTTGCAGCGATTTATATTTTCCCAGAGGACACGCTTGACAAGTAGAGGGATTTTTATCCTCGTCGGTCTTTGATGGGTCAAACTGCGATTGATGTACGTGAACGGTGCCAGCATCACTGTGTTGACCCGAGCTCTTGAGCAGGTGATACGTGCTGTTCACAAAGGAAGCATCATTGGAATGATAATTGTCGAGCACATCCACCACGGTCAGACCGTAACACTTTTCCCCGTACAGCTTGCTGCATGGAAGAGTCATGTTGTAAACCCGAATGGTATCGGAGCTTGCAATGCCGACATCGAGGCTGTGCTCGTCTGAATGAAATATAAAGTATGATTCCCCACGATACATGGTGACAACTGGGAGCGAAGAATTGTCCACCCTAAAGCTCGAAAGGTCGTAGTCCAAAGCATTGGCCGGTTGATTGTCTTTGGCAAAACCTGGCTCGCAATGACAACGCGATTTCGGTCCTGCGATGGCGTGACCCGAAAGCTCTCGACACTCGCTGCACGGCGCTTTTCCAATATCAGGCTTGTAGTGATTGGATCCACAGGCAATACAATTGTCAAAACTACCCATCTGTCCCGCAGGACATTTTGGCTGGCAGTCACTGCTCTTGTTGCTGCCAGGATATGAATTTTTCCCGTACGGGCATGTAGAGCAATTTTCTTGGTTCGTAAAAGCAAGTCCAGCCCCGTAGAAGCCTTCCGGACAATCTGTACACGATGTCTGCCCAACTTTGCCTTGGTATTTCCCCGACTCGCAAGCATGGCAACGCTGGTGGTCACTGTCAGTGATGAAGCCGGGTTTATCTTCAAACACCAGATCAAACGCCGAGTCGGTCACTGCAAAGAACCCGGCGACGCACAAACAAGCCGTGTGTGCTGGCTCTGGCAATGAATGATTGAAGCACTGCTCGCAGCTAAAGTTTGAGAATGTCTCTTTGAACAGCCCCGCCCCACACACCGTGCAATTCCCTGGTTCACCGGTTTTTCCAGGCGGACAAATCTCTCGACAGTCAGACAGGTTGGTACTTCCCGGCAGAGAACTGTATTGATCTTGACAGGGAATGCAGGAGTCAATACCAGGCGCAGCTTCGATTCCGGAATAATAGTTTGCCGGGCAGTCGGAGCACTCCGACACAGAGCTCGCCCCCTGTTTTGCTAAAAACTTTCCAGCGACACAGTTGACGCATGCAGTTGCACCGGATTCTTTGTCGGCGTACGTGCCGTTTTGGCACAGGGAGCAATTTTCGACGCTGGTTTGCAACGAAAGATTGGATTGCGTGCCAGGTGGGCACTTTTGGCAAGGCGCACCTGTCGAGCGCAGGGTGTCATTTGCAGAAAACAGTCCCGGTCCACAGCCTGTGCAGTGAGAATCGTTTGTAAATTGGAACCCAGGGGCACAGGTTGTGCAGTTGTCAGGACTGGTTGCGCCGTAAAAATCAATCACCTTGCCGTTTGCGCCTGGATTTCTTTCAGAACTGCATGCTACACATGCGCTGAACCCGGTGAGTGAATACTTACCAGGCACACAGGTCAAACACGTACTTGCATTGACGGCCCCTTCCACCAAGGAGCTCTTTCCGGCTACACACGAGGTGCAATTTGTCTCGGAGGGATTCCCGCTGTGTTCTGCATACTTTCCACGGGCGCAAGGGACACAAGAATGTTCAAACTTTGCGCCAAGAACTGGGCTGTACTTGCCAGCAGAGCATTGCAGGCACAAGCTGATGTTTTGCATACCAGGGCGCGTGCCATACGTGCCCTTTGAACAATCCTGGCAATCTGAGATGCTGTGCGAACCCGCCCACTCCAAATATTTGCCAACGTCGCACTCATTGCAAATATCTCTGGTGACCTGCGCAGTATCGTTGTTAATTGCGTACTTTCCTGCAGGGCACTTGATGCACGCAGCATCTGAGGTCATGCCTTCTTCTTCATTGTACGTGCCGGGAGGACAGCTTAAGCAGGTCTGATTGCTCACCTGCCCGGAAAGACTGCTGTAAGTCCCCACAGGGCATCGGACGCAGTTATCTCCAGAAATAGAGCCTTCGTTTTCATTATATTTTCCAAGGGGACACGAAGTGCAAGCTTCCAACCCTCTCTCGTCTTTATATTTCCCAGCAGAGCACATTACGCAATCCGTGTCGTTTACTGGTATCGTAAGATTTTGAGCGAGTGTGTAACCCACCTCGCAGAGACAAATTTTTTTGTGCCCACTGGAGACAGAGTTAGCGGGACAATTGGTACACTCTTGAGACCCCGAAATATACTTGTACGTGCCCTCGCTACAGGTTTTGCACCCACCGACGTCGAAAATGAAGCCCCATTGCCCAGGTGGACAGTCATCGCGACAGCTAATGTTCTTTCCCTCGCCATTGTCAAGACTGTTTGAGGTTTTCCCTTCAGGACACTGCAAACAGAAGCTCACATTGACCAATGCTCTGGCATTTGCGTCCGTGTACGTCGATGACGGGCATTGGCTGCAGTTGCCACTTCCAGTCACGTTTTTGAATTCACCGGCTCTGCAAGGTCGGCATTCCAGCCCTCCCCGCCCAGTATATCCCACATTGCAATCGCAATGCAAACTCTCCGTCGCACCGCGCTCCAACGAAAAGGAATTGTCGGGGCAAGAACTACAACTCTGATCCGAAACAACGTTTTTGAACAGGCCTGCCTCGCAAGGTTGACACAGAACATCTGCTTGTCCGTTTCTGGTCAAGCCCGGTCTGCAGAGGCACTGTGTCTCGTCGGTCGCGTTTTCTGTGGTGGTATTCGTCAGATTCGAACACTTACTGCAATCTCCGTTTCCGATTTCTTCTTTGAAGCTTCCGATGGGGCAACTTGTGCACGTTTGTGTGTCGATATGCAGTCCGTGGAACCCGGGATTACACAAACAGCTTGAATACGAGACACTTCCTTCGGCCGATGTGGCATGTTCCGGACATTTACTGCAGCTCTGACTTCCATTCTCTGCCTTGAACGTTGCGTTGGGACATATGGTGCAATCCTGTCCGTCGGGGCCAAAATATCCGGGATTGCATCTACATCCAGTTTTGTTTACCGTTGCAGGAACGGAAGACGTGAACAGTGGACATTCCAAACAGCTGCTGTTTCCGACAAATGACTTGTACTTGCCCCGCTGGCATTGCAAACACCCATTCCCAGTTGCGTTGGCGAAATACCCTGGTTCACAAAAGCATAAACCCTCGGAATCGGCTGCGGTCTGGGTTGTAGTTTTCAAAACGGGACACACGGCGCATGCCTGTGGCCCGGCCTGGTTTTTGAATTTTCCGATAGAACACGCAGAGCAGTTATTTCCACCAGGACCGGTGTAGCCCTCATTGCAAGCACAACTTGCGATGAACCCACTCATTGGATGTAATGTCCTTGAATTATCCGGACACGTTTGGCATGCAAAGGAACCCGGATTGGAGTAAAGTCCCGTTGAACAATTCAGACACTGGGTTTCATTCACGCCGCCGGTCGCGTCAAGATACTTGCCGGCGCCGCAATCCGTGCAACTTTGATTCCCCGCATCTGTCTTGTACTTGCCCCTGCCGCACAAAGTGCAATGGCCTCCATTGTTTCCCACATATCCAGCAATACACTCACACTGGTCCTTGCTCTGACTGCCTGCGCGGGAAGTCGCGTGCAAATTGCAATCAGTGCAGAGCCTTGCTCCAGCCTTGGAATACTTTGCCGCTGGACATTCAATGCAAGTCTCATTGCTTGTTGCACTAGTGTTCTCGGAGTGATAACCGGCAGAACAATTGGAGCAGGTAGAGGCATTCCGGAACTTGTTAAAGGTTCCAGGTGAACACGGTAGACACACACTCTCATTCGCATGGAAAAATCCCGGCAGGCACACACATGCCCGAATGCTTTCGTGTCCGTACTCTTCTTCGGTCTCACTGTTATCCATACACGGTATGCAATCGGACCGGGCAACTCCTGCCTTCCTGTCCAAAAATGTGTCTGGGGGGCATTCTGAGCAAGCGTGCGCCCCCGTTTTGTTCTTGTACTGGCCTTCAGAGCAAGGAGTGCACTCGACCCCGTTGAAGCCACTCGGTTCAAAAAAACCCAGGTCGCAAACGCAGTCTATGATTGCATCTGATGTAGTCGGGGACACTGTGAAGCGTGGACATGAAGTCTTTGTGTCATCTGAACCATCGCAAAAATGATATGCCTCACAAATACTGCAACGGTTCTCGATGACGCTGATGGTCCCTACGCTCGGCCCGGAAGAATAGTACAGCACGCTCGGGGCGTTTTCTGAAATTGTGACTTTGGTTGTTTTCAAGCCGTCAACGGTGTCATCGAGCACCCTGACCCCACTGTATATCGAACTGTTGGGCTGGTTTGATTCCAAAACTGTGAATGTTTGGCCAGTGGGACTCGTAGGCCACGTCACAGTTGTCGTTTTGCCCCGGGCCATTGGCAAAACAGGCGTTGCATGTCCGCTACCAACAATCATGAATTCGCTTGAAGAGCTGTGTGAAAGTCTGATTAAGGAGGTATTGTCAAAATACCCAGGGCTGCATTTGCACGCTGTCACATCGCTCTGCCCGGTTTGATTTCGTGTCCACTCATGGGAGGCGCACTTTGTTTGTAGTCCTTTACGACAGAACGAGTTTGCCGGACAGACAATGCAAAGTGACTGGGAGATGTCGGCGAAATTCCCATCTTCGCACATGCTGCATTGCGTGCTCCCACTGTCAGAAATTGTGCCTGCAGGACAAACTTGACACGCTGTGCCTCGCCCGGTGACATTTGAAAATTGCCCTGGCTGGCAATCTAGGCACGCATTTTGGGTGGTCGACCCCGTGTCCAAATTGAACGTGCCAGGTCCACATGAAGAGCACACAGTCTGACCGGGATCTTGCTGAAATGTTCCCGGTCGGCACTGCGGGCACGAGGCCGAGCCAGAATTGTTCTCTGCCGTGCCAGGGGGACACGGTGAGCATGCCAAAGCACCAGTCGCGTTTGAGAACTTGCCAACAGCACATGCAGCGCATTGCACGCTGCCAGTTTGACTTTGACTCTTTCCAACTTCACACGCGATACATTCAGAGCGGTTCCGTTGTGGTTGATACGAACCGGGTTCGCACAGAGAACAGTTGTAAAACGATGCGCCAGAGGACCCTGCATTGCACTGACACGCTCCTTGCCCCAGCTCAGTCGCATTGCTCAGCTGCGGGCACACCCTGCATTCCGTTGCATGCAGCCCCGACGAAATCGAGTCTCCTGGAGGGTAAAATTTGCCAATTTCACACTGAACGCATTCAGCGACAAACGTAGACACGTTTGCAATATAATGTCCAGCCAGACAGTCGCACTGATCAAATCGGAACGAGCCACTGGCATCGTTGACTGTAAGGTTGCGTGGGCATACAGCGCAGGAGTTCTGCCCCAGCAGGGGCTGGAAATTACCAGGGGCACAGAGCGGGCAAAACGCCCCGAGTGAATTCAACAATGACACTTGATTCTGTAACTTTCCCTCCCCACACTTTGAGCACACTGCCTGCCCAGGGTCGGAAAAAGTACCGTCACCACAAGCAGTACAATTTTCCTCGCCTACAGCGTCAAACTGGTCGCTCGCTTTCCCAGCCTGACAATCTGTGCATTCTGCATTTTCGTCGATAAATGCTCCTTTTCTGCACCCACAAACAATACGCGATTCTGAAGAGTCGGCGCCCCCTGGACATACTTGACAAAAACTCTGCCAAGGCAGTGGTTGAATTTCGCCAGGTCCACACCGTTTACAGCTGATGAATGGCTCTTGGTACGAGTGGTCAAAAAGAAGCTGCGCAGATATCGAAAATTTTCCAGCGTCGCATGCAAGACAGCCAGAGTCACTTGCCTCGGTGCCATTGCGGCACTGCCTGCAATTGCAGTCGTCTTCTTCCCGGCCACATATCGTCTCGAACCCCTTCTGGCACGTACAGAACGACGAGTTGGCGTTTGGTGTGCTGCCATTCCAGCAGTCCCGTGCGATATTGGTCGTTCCGTCACAATACTGCCCAGGCGGACAAGACAAGCATCGGTTTGAATCAGCCAGTGTCGTGGGACATGAATCGTCACTGCTGGAGAACTGACAGGGGAAGTACGTCCCTGCCTGACACAGACAATGGTCTGTCGAGTAGTAAGAAGACAGCGCCGAATTACCGGCATTATCAGAGGATTTTCCGCAATCAATACACTGCGAGGATCCTACCGATGCAGTATACGAGTTTGCGCGGCATTTTTTGCACAGCGTGCTTCCCGTGTCGTTGGCAAAGTGGTGCAGGGGGCACAAATTGCAAGAAAGTGCGCTGCTTGAATTTGAAAACGACCCTGCCAAGCACTTGTCGCAGGTGGAATCGGTTTCTCTGGCCGTACCGACGAGTGACAGGCCAGATATCACACAATTACCTTGTTGGTCAGGTTTGCACCTGCTGATGACGACTGCAAAATGCCGGTAGGCGTAGACGTTGTTCAGCCCTGTCAGGTCATCACGGTTCCTGGAAAAATGCTGCCACCTGACCCCATCTGCACTAGCAAGCCATTTGTACTCGAGAATGGCATTGTCCAAATCCGGGACGTAGTTGCTAACGACTTGCAAGCGATGCGGAATGATTGGCGCGGGAAGTGCTATCTTGACCCAAGCACCGCATATCCCGTCAAAAAATTGAGCCTCGGGGCTCACGACATGAATCTCGCCCACGCCCATCCCCGAATGATAATCGCAGTAGTAATACAATTTGTCTGGAGCATTTCCATCTATGTGTATGTGGCCAGAACCACCGCCCGAGGACACGAACCCTGAATAAACCTCGCCTTTGTGCTGATTGTAAACAGAAATTTTGAGTGGATGGCCTGTGGGCCATGACAACGACGTTGTCTGACCCCGCACCATTGCGAGAACTGGTCTCGTTTCACCGTCCACCGCATACTGCCCCCCGCTATAAGTAAACGCATATGAAGATGGCACAGTTGCAAACGTCGCATTGTCGCAGTCCATTCGGTCGTCACTATCATCATTCTTGAATTTTAGTGCGATTTCATGCCCACTAGATGCGTTCTCGCTGAGCAAGCTACCCCAGTTCAATGTTTCTCCGTTTCGACCGTCGTAAGAAATAACATATACGCCTTCGTCCGTTACCAACTCGGTTTGGCCCAAGCTGCTCCGACTCGAGTTGACCGTTTGCGGAAACCTGCTCTGCTCGTGTTGATATGGCTTGCTTGAATTCGAAAATGTGCCCTCTTCACAGGATCTGCACGTGCCAGACGCCGAATCCAATTCTTGGCCGTAAAAACAAACAGGTTCGCACTTTGTGCCATTGGATTTTTGAGAATAATGGTATTGTTGGCATACATTGCACTCAGCGGCCCCTGAAGTGTTTGAATGTCTGGAAATTCCGCATCGTTGACACACTGGAGGTGTTCTCTGAATGAGGCCTGCAAATGTGACGGTGCGGACGGGCAGAACTTTGAGAGTCTCGGAACCCACATCTTTGTCAATGTGTTCACTCTGCAAAGCTACTTCTTGAACGTTGGTAACTCGAATGGCAATCATGTCAAATTCTGTGTTGTCTTCAAATCCAGACCAAAAAGCATCTGCCCTGTTCTTGAAATGGTAATCAACTTCAAAGAGGTCACACCCCAGGACTTGATTACACCAGCTCTCAAATTCGTAATTGTGGATATACATTGTATGCTCAAACACAAAGACGATCCACGACCCGGGAAGCGAATCAGTAAAGTGGATGCCTTGATCTTCGCTTGCAGAACTTCGCTTCCAATGCAAATGGAACGCTGAATCTTGCGTGCTCTGGCTTCCTTGCGCAAACAAAAGTTCGCCGCGGATGCCAAACGTCGTAGGTTCTGTGCTGGTAGTCAATACACCTGTTTGGACAATGACTTTTCCGATCGGAGTCTGAAATTGTTGTGTGATTTTCAGAGACGTGTTGTCGCCGTCCCACGAGAAAGAATGCAGATGCGAGCAATCTGTCGCGGTAGCGCCAGGCGCATCCGAGCACAAGACTTTCACGTCGTCCTGCATGTCCCGGGTGTTGAACCACGTCCACTCATGCTCGGAAAATTTTCCAGGAATGCACTGACGACAGCCCCCCTGTCCGTCCCCTTCACTGCCTTCGGGGCAGAGCTTGCAATCCTGCCCGTCGGTAATGTATCCGTCCTCACACAGGCACTGCGACTGCTCGGCGTTTGCTTTCTTGCCGATTTCGCACGCGTAGCAGGGGCTGACATTGTCCAGCACTGGCGACACTTTCCCAGCAGGACATGCTTCGCAGCTTTGCGTTTCCTGGTTCAGAAACACACCAGGCCCACACAGGCATTGCTCGGTTTGCAGAGAGTGGTATGTGATTGTTTCCGGCGTGCATTCTCGACACTCTTTGGCGCCCAATTTGTCGCTCCGCTCACTGTATGAGAAGTGGTTGGGTGGGCATTTTTTGCAAACAGCCTGCCCCGCCTCGTTGCTGTATAAACCAACAGGACACGGGATACAATCACTTTGGCCAGATTGCGACTGATAGGCCCCGGCAGAGCAATTCGTGCATATTGCGATTCTGTCCTTGAAAACGCCCTGGATTTGTATGGCATTGACAATAAAGGACAAACGACCCAAATGATCTGTCAATCCATAATTCCAAAAATCTGTAACAACCAGTGCAAAGTATTGATAAAAATTTTCAGTAGCAACCACTTCGTTAGCTTCGTTTCTTGTACCATCTGCTTGCGCATTGGACAGAAGCATGGCCCACGATCCATCCTGACCAGTCTCACTACCATACCATTTCCACTCCGTTTCCCATCCATTGTATTCAGGTGTACAAGTGCGCTCCATTTCGTCTACTGTTGTGGTGATGCTTCCACACAGTGCAAGCGTTAACTTCTTGGGTTGAATTGCTTCGGGTAGTTTGAATATAGCATGAGGCCTAGAATAACCATCAAACTTTGGATCAGACGAAGTAGTCCCAGAGACCAAGATTCGACCTAGCAACGGAGGAGAACTCAGGTTAAACAAATCAGATGGCGACGACGAACCCGACCAGCCCGCGTAAAAATTGATTTCGTAAATCTCTTGACGTCTCCCGTCCTGAAAATTGTAAATAAATGGAAAGTTTTCTCTGCCTCGGATTTTACACAAGTCCCCACATGATCCCTCAACTTCTCCACCTTCATCAAAAACATCACCAGGAGGCGGCCAGTAGCGCAAATATCCAGCTTCAAACTTTGACGACTTGCCGGCAGCGCAGTCCACACATGCACCGCCCCATTCTATCGTATTTTTTCCGTCCACGCAGTGCGTGCAGGCACCAGCGGATGCATTGTACTCATATCCAGTCTCGCACTTGCAGGCATCGGCACTGGTTGCTGGAACCCCAGCCAACGTAGTACCATACGGACAACTCAAACACTGCGCCCCGACAGAACCATTTGAATATTTGCCTTGCTCGCATGCAACACACGACCAAGCACAGAAGGGACAGGCTCCTTCGATTCTCACATAACCCGCATCACACACGCAGTTTGCCTCCCGCGACTCCACTGCGCTGATGCCATCGCGCCACGATGCATGCGCCCGGCAGGTATTGGCCACACACTGATGCGAGGTCTGCATGGTAGCTGCGAATGCGCCGACGCTGACCTTGCGAATCCCATGTTCCCCATTAGTGGTAATCAGCAAATACTGTCCGTCCTCGCTGAGCGCAACCTCGTCGTTGTCTACGAATCGGGCGGTCGCTGCCGAGCCATCAAGGGTACTTCTGTCGTCAGTGCCAGCTAATCGCGTTACATTATACGAGCCTGTATCGATGCGATCAATGTACGAATAATGCACGCCGTAAATGTAACGCCCTGTGTGATCCGTTGCCAACGAATAATAACCGTCGTCGTCAAACGCAAAAGTCGCACTTTCCGTGCACAAATCGTACACGTACCAGGAATTGTCGAATGCCTGAAACCCAAATTTGTCATCTTTAGAAACTTTGAAGAGATCTCCGGAACTTCGGAGTCTGATGCTTACGGGGCCGACTTCAGACACGATGGGGGATAAAACCTTGCTTGTTAAATCGTATTTGACCAGAAATTCTTTCGAAGAATCCACCAACATGATTAGGTTGCCCCCTTTCATTTCCACACATCCTTTCACGAGGCCATACATATAATGCCCATCATACGTCTGCGTACTCAACGTTGTTCTCAAACTCGATTTGTCTTCAACAAATAGATATGGTGTCTGTGTGGTAAAGGACCCCCACTTGGCCGAAGATGACGATGCCGAAAATCCATCAAAAGCATGGACCGTAGAGCCGTCATAACTCACGCACATGTATTTTCCCGTGTGATGATACGGCAAACTTGAAATTGCCACCGTATACGCTCCAGTCTCAAGATCCAGTTCATGCAAGTCCGTCACTGTTTCTTCTTTGACAAAGGCCTTGTTTTGGCCCGGCAGGACAACAATGTCAGAGGGGTCGTAAGTGGTTGTCACGAGCGTCGTGGTCTGGCCCGCTGGCCCGGCGTTGTTATTCTCGACCTCGACGATGTCTTTTGTCTCTCCAAGATGTGTATCGCTGGCGCTGCAGATGCAGTCGTTGATGCTTCCGCCCAACTTTACAGGCCGCGGTTCGGAAAACTGCGTGGACGAGTGCGCCGGGCAAGCACGGCAGTGGTTGATGGTTCGCGGGACATACGAGGGGCCTGTCGAGACGTATTTGATCTTGTGCACTCTTGAGTCTAGTACAATCAAATGTGTCTGATCTTGTGATACATACAGAGACTGGAAATAGTAGAATTGCGCCGTGGTTGCATCCCCGTCAATGTCGTTGTCATCGCCACCATAGGTGACCCGCTCTGCGATGGGGTCGGCAAACGGGCTTTGAATTGGAGCGCGGTAAATGGCGTCTGAGCTGTACCCAAAAAAGTACACGTATTCTTCGTCGGGAGAAACCGCTGCAAACTGAACATAGTCATAGCTGAAATAATCGTTGGTCCTAACCAGCCGCGTGCTGGTATCCGCAAAGCCTTCCAGAGTCACAGGCACACGGTACAAAAAATAACTCTGTTTGCTATTAACAAACTCGCCGTCTCTCAAATCCCTTGTCTCGTCATTGATGACAGCAAAGCCACCATAATATAGCCACTGATTGCTTGCACCAAATTGGAAAAAATGAGAAGATTGAAGACTGATGGTCGTGTAAAGTGGCTTCTCTGCACTGGAAAGCACCTGATCAAAATTAGAACTGTTTCTGACTTCCATGGCCACTCTTTTTGGGCTGTCTAAGATCCACAGCAGCGCAATGAGCTTGCCATCGCCGGAGACACACCACTTGTTTTGGCCATAATTCCCCCAGCTTCTGGGGCTACTCGGAAAAGTGAACCTGTTTACGATAGCAGGGTGGCTCGGAAATGGGCTAGCCCTCCAATTTAAATAAGTCCCAGTGACCAACGTTTCGACGTCTAGTTGGAACAAACCTTCACCACTGTCTTCAATCCACACATACTTGTCATTGTTTGTAAGGAAAAAATTGGTATATGGAGAATCGCCATAGAACAAAAGCTGAACTTGTTGACTGGCAAAATTGAATCGTGCCAAAGTATACTCACTGCCATCGTAAGACTTCAAGTACAGGAATTGCCCGTCTTGTGACAATGCAGTATTGAAGTCGGTATAATACACAAAATTTGTATCAGAGAATTCATGATGCGTCTTGGTCTGGCCCAGCGGCCCGTGCTCGTTGGGGATTTCGTCGTACAGCGTCTGCGTGTCGACAAAAAACGCGTCCGACTTGCACGTGCAGAAATCGCCGGTAGTGGAAACAACGGAATTCTCCGACAGCAGGTCGCACCGGCAGTCCTCGAGGCTTTTGCCGGCCCCGGGTGCTGCGGTGGAGCCAAAGGGACAGGGCTCGCAAATTGCGCCCAATGAGCCGGTGGAGAACATGCCGATAGGGCATGGCTGACAAATATCGCCGGCTCCCTCTTCGTAGCCCGGCTCACACACGCATGCTTCCTTGGACATCGGCACTGAGTAATTTGTGGTCTCATGCTGCAACACACGTGAATTGTTGGTACACGCGGTGCACGTAGAAACATTCCTGAGCTCGTATTTACCCAGATTCATAAAGCGGATGCTTCCAGCGTCCATAATTGCTAACTTGCTTTGATCAGGTGAGATGTCCAAACCCGTGATGAATGTGAACGTCGCGTCTCGGCCGATGCCGTCGACGGCGTCGTAGTCTTTCAGGTCGTTGATGTCCCAGTTGTTTGAATCTGCTTGTTTGCCAGCAATCGTGGTTACTGTCTCCTCCACCAGATCAATCCGCCGGATGGAGACCAGATCAGAGGTGTAGAGAAATCGCCCATCAGACGTCGCCTTCAATCGCAGCTGGCTTGCAGGAAGTGCCGTTGAAAATGTTCGATATTGCGCCCATGAACCCTCTGGAGAGTTTGCATTTTCGCCGGTGTCATAGCTGTAACGTTCATGCTGTAATCCACCAAACCATTTTTTGCCGAGAGTAAATGTATAATCACAGACTCCTGATGTGCATGGAAATGCAAAGGTTGTGAGATATGTTTCGACAGAATCCTGTCTGTAAAATCCGATGATATCAGTTTGCGTGTCATCTTTGGCGGGGGGGACGTAAAACTGACTCTCGCATGGCATCACCTTCGTTGTGTGTTTCCACCAATCACCATAAGGAAATTCAAACGTTGAAGTTGGCTGCATGTTCAAGGGAAACCGTATGATCTCATTATATCTTGGAGCAGCATAGCCGTCTTTCATATAATAAAAATGGGATGGACTGCCCGGGCGAATATAACAGCCTAACAAATAATATGCCCAAGTTTTGAGGTACTTGGATCTGCCGCCGTTTTCCGTGTTTGCATCTACTGTCCAGATCATGCCCATGTTTTCTCTTTCTGGTTCTTCGTAGTTGATGACATACAACGTACTGGGGTCGTTGGGATCGACGCAAATGTCCATAATTTTTTGAAAGCCGTCCGCAAGCTGGATCTTGCTTTCCGCTGTCATATCCCCAACATGATTCTCGGGAAGGGTCAGGCGGTACACAGTGGTGTAAGATGCGTAAATGATGACATTATTTGTTCCCGGCAGAAATATCACAGGAGTGGTAGCCAAATGATCGACTCCAGATTCCAAGTTAAATCCATACGTAGAAGTCGATGGGTCCAAGTTGAAGTCAATGTTGGGCACGTACGAACCCGCCTCGCGCTTGCTGCGAAGCACTCCAGGGTCCGGCTTTATGCTAAACACGTTATTCACGGGGCCTAGGTCTGTCCATGTTTGAGGCTGAAACACGAGCACCTCAGTTTGTTCAGGAAAACTTGTTGCGGGACACGTGCAATGATTGTGCAGCGAGCTGTACGCGGTTCCGTCGGGGCATGGGAAGCAGGTGTCTGGGTCCATAAATGGCATTGAATCCCATATAGCTGACATGGAATTGGTCTTATAAGGATGCAAGGGTCCATTGAAAAATCCCGAATAGCATACACAGTCATCAACACTCCCCAAATCTTGATACGACCGCGGGGCGGCGTACTGCGTGGAAGAGTGTGGTGGGCAGGCAGCGCAACCGGTTTTGGGTACCATTCTTTCTTTCACAAGGACCATTTCTCTGCCCAAGTTTACACGTCGGATAGCATTATTGCCAAAGTCGGCAACAAAAAGGTATGCGTCGTTGGGTGCGAGAGACAAGGAATGAATGTCGTTGAACATGGCAGTGTTGGGCAGACCATCAGCTGGACCGTTTTCATTTGCACTGGGGCCAACAAGCGTGGTAATATAAGCAGGGTCAGATGTTTCCAGAGTTAAGTCTAATCTATATATGCGGTAATTGTCGCCGACATACAAAGAGTTGCCGTCCGCACTGAGAGCTATACCTCTTGGGTCACTAAACGCTGCATTTGGTCCAGCAATGTTGACAGCGACACTATCAGTCGGCCGGCGATTTTTTTTCCAGATTCCATTTGCTTCGTTGGTGGTGTAGTAAATGTAAGTGTTGTCCGGACTAAACACGGCGTTTTGAGTATCCCTTGTGAGAGTATGTTGAACAAATGTTGTAAGGTCGTCCAAGTATATCTCATCAATGTAATTATCGTAATATGTGTACATCAAATATCCGTCTTTTGACATAGAACAGCTATTTATATTTTTTCTCGGGTTGTAAAATGCAGTTGGATCGTCAATCCACCCAGCTATGAGGTCGTATCGATAAAATCCCTGATCTACCACATGAAAAATGATTTCCTCCTTGGACAAATGTCCACACGCACAGGTTACAAACCACGGCGCTTCATACAGATCAGATATTTCATTGGTAATGAGGTCAAGCCTTCTCAGTTTCCTGTAATTCTTGTCAGCCACAACTGCCCATAATTTCCCAGGCATGAGACTGATTTGGGACGGATAAAAGAGAATTTCACCGCCAACGGTCTGCACCGTCCGCGTGTAGCCATCTCCAGCGACTTCAGTGTTAGGATAGATTTCATCATAATATTCCGTGACATTGACGGTACCAGGAAACGAGGTTGAATTACACAGGCAGTCGTCGCGCACATTCCGTTCGTCCTCCAAAAAGCTGCACTGGCACTCGTCTAAGCTTTTGCCGGCCCCGGGTGCTGCGGTGGAGCCAGAGGGACAGGACTGGCAACTCGCCCCGACTGTACCGTTGGAGTACTTCCCAACAGGACAAACTGAGCATGAAAATGGAGCTCCGGGTAAACAACTACCACAGACTCCAAAATTGAAAACGCCTTCGCTGTGAATCGAGGCAATTTCGTCAAGTGTCAAGGCCTCTTGATAGAATCGAATATCTGAACGATTTCCAAATGTCTCGTCGATAGAACTGTCTGTACAACCACCTTCATTTTTATCTAAATCATCGCAATATAGACTCAATCCAAGGTAGGGTTTGCGCGGACCCACTGAATCGCTAATGGCAAAGGTAGAATCTGCATCAGAGACTGACAGTGTCGTATGCAAGGCTCCATCCATGTACATTTCCATTTTGGTGCTCGTAAATACAAAAACCAAATTGTGCCATGTATTTAATTGGAGAAGTGGGGCATCTGATACCGAAGCGCTGACTCTAGTGCCGTCATTGGTTTGAAATCTAGCAAAATACCAAGATTGGGAATTGCACATAATCTGGAATCCATACTCAGCAAGTTTATATTGACTCAGAATAATTTTCCACGCAGTAATTGTTTCCGCAGTTTGGATCCACATTGAAATCGAAAAGCGATTGGTATGAAAGAGGTCTGTCACAACCTGTGAGTCGAGATAATACATGTTGACTGATGAATCCAGCGCTTGATGGTCACCGAATCGACTAAACACGGGTGCATTGCCGTAAAATTCTCGCAAAGTTGCCACGCCCATTTTGTCATCGATGCTGCCGTCCAAAGGAAAATACGACATCGGGCAAGAAGTGCAAGTTTTCGTGGCAACTTTTTCGTAACCAGCAGCACACACACAAGTCTGTTGTGTAGGCTTTAGGACAATATTTGCGCCAAAAAAGTGACAACTGCACTCGTCCGCGCTGGTTGCTGCGGTGCCATTCGTCGTGCCATACAAGCACTCGACACATGGGCCGAAGCCAGTACCAGCCTTGTACTTGGCGACAGGACACGCGGTGCACGCCGCTGCCCCTGCGTGTTTCGCGTACCCCGCAGCGCAATCGCAACTACTGCCACTTGACGCTAACACGTTGCCCGGGCCAAGCAGCGTACACTGACAATCCGCTGCAGAAGCAGCACCCGTCGCTGCCGTTGTGCCGTAGGGACAATCTTGACATGCGTCCGAGCCAGTACTAGCCTTGAACTTCCCGATGGCACACAAAGTGCATGTCCCCGTGCTTGAATCTTCTGCGTACCCCGCAGCGCACTCGCAACTACTGCCACTCGACGCCAACACCTTGCCCGGCCCAAGTAACGAACACAGACACTCCGCTGCAGAAGCAGCACCCGTCGCTGCCGTTGTGCCGTAGGGACAATCTTGGCACGCTTCCGAGCCAGTACTAGCCTTGTATTTGCCGATGGCACACGCGGAGCATGTTCCCGTGCTTGAATCTTCTTCGTACCCCGGCATGCACGCACAGTCAGACTCTTGTCCCGATTCCGTGTACGCTCGAGGCGCCAGCGAGTCTGAGCTTCCTGAGGGACAGCTTTGGCAAGTGCTGATCGTGGTGAAGACGTTCTGTGTGTATACAATGTCGTTTCCAAAGTTGATTCTACGGATTTTCTGATTGCCATAGTCCGCTGCGTATAGGTACGCTCCGTTGGTGTAATAGCTGGATGAAGATGGTGCTCGAGCAATCCCACGCAACCCGTTGAATCTGGCAGTCGTAGGTGTTCCGTCTGTGGAACTGGTGGAGGTACCAGAGGTCGGACCAGCGAGTGTGGTCACAGCAGTCCCATCAGGTGCCTGCATTCCCCATTCATTGACTATTTTATTCGCTGCTTCCTCTTGCGTCAAACCATCATTATCCATTATGTATCTTAAATTTAAATAAAAATCAAAATCCATTGAGTATGTCATAGTGTTGATAGATTTTACACCAAATTTATGAGCGACATCCAAAATTTCAGCACCAGTATCCCCATCTTGACGCAATGACAACCCCATTGGATTTGTGAATCTGACTCCTTCCAGTGCAGAATAAGAATTCCCTGCTATGTCTTTTTGCCCAGCATATACCCTTTCGCCTTCCCAAATTACATGATACTCGCTTGAAAAATAGAAATCGTGGTTGGCTTGGCCATCAGAGTGGTACTTAAATTCTAGAAACCGTGGCTTCAGGCTTGGGTACGTATATGTACTCGTGTCGTAATACGTTAGTGCAGTATCCAACAGGACACCCTTCGTACTTCTGTCAAGCACGTATAATCTGTGCTCGGAGTCACTCTTTTTGCAGATATAGGCAACCTTGTTTCGCGACGGATGTGCATGCACAGAACATCCCCTGGTTTCCACGCATGTTGCAGTGTGGAATGCTTCGATCGCGTAATCAGAGTCTGAATTGATGACTACCTTTTGCAGGCCTTCTCCGTCGGTGAAGTAAAACTCGCTACCCGTCGGAGGAGAGCACACTGCGTTGATTGCCGTAGTCCTTGTGAATAAAGTAGTCATTTGATAAATATCACTTGACGCCGAAGTTTCCTGCATATCGACCTTCATTATTTTATGACTTCCACCTTCAAACGTAGCGGCAAGCAGCGCAGCTTTGCCTGGATGCACTGCAACGTCCACCACGTTCCCTACAGCCTGTTGGTAACCTGTATTACCAGCCACTGTAGAAGTTGTATACAGACTTTCACCCTCGTTGGCTACAGTAGTTGACTGTTGCAGCACAGTCGATTGTGAAAATGGGTAGTACCCAGCACTGCATTGGCAGCTACCCCCTTCGCCCGTCTCTGCATTCAAGGTATTGGCAGGGCATTGCGCGTGGATCAACATGCCCTGTACACAAAGAAATACAGCCAATGGAAAAGCCCTGCGAAGGGACGGGACATGGGAAATCATGCTTTGTTGACAGCGCCACCCTCCAGGAGAGTTCATATATATACCAGAACGAAATCTTTCAAGGTATCATATTTATGTCGGCAATGCAATTTGCCCAAAATCATTTAAGTAGAATTGCCTAAAATTTCTCTACTTCGCTTCCTTGGAAAACTTTGAGACGGACTTTGCACCTTTTCCATGATCACAAACGTGTGTCCGTGAGACTGACTGTCGAGTTCAAATCTATTTTTTTTCCAGAACCCCTCACTTGGCTTCAAAACACAAAGAGCAGTTTGCACACAGCAAGACTTGACAAGCAGCGAGCCCACCCCCATTTTCTGTGCTCTTTTGGCAACCCACAAAAATTCGCACTCGCGTTCTTGGTTCACGACGCAGAAGCAGGGCAGAAAGTATGCCCCAGGCCAGTAGTGAGCGTCGCTGAAAGGCCAGGAATTCCTGAACCTCATAAAGAACGGGTCATCGCGACACTCGACGGGCTTCTGCAACAGTATTACTCCGAAAAGAGTGCCTTCCGCAAAGGCCTGGACAAGAGAGCTTCTGTTGTGATAAAATCCATTGGGAAGCCTGTCGTGTGGCGCTGCTCCGCGACATTGCTCCTGTAGTTCGTCTCCGAGCTCGTCTAGAATCATAATCAAGTGGTCGCCACTCGTGACCTTGACAGGTTTGACTGGGCCATAGTGTTTTGGGAGTCGCGGAAGAATGACTGGCTGCATCCTGGCTGGGACTTTCAAAGAAAACAGCGCATTGGGTACTGTAATCTTGTTTTTGTTTTTATTTGACGATCACACAACCATATAATTGTTTGTAATCTTGTTGGATACAAAATTCAATCCGTCTACGTGCTTGATGGCAGACAACAGCCGAAAGTGAGCACCGTCATTGACCTCCGTTGTGATATTGCGTTTAAAGTCTTCCGAAATGGGAAAACAAGAGGCAAGTTTTTTTTTCGCAGGACAGATCGTGATCCCGCCGTCTGAACTTTGCATGAAAATTATTAACGAGGCATTGATGCAATGGCTTTGCATGTGCTCGAAAAAACGTCCGCTTTTCAAAACCATTGTCAACGTTTTCATGCAGACATCCAGCAAGAGGTGCGCATTCTTGTAGGTCGTATCTTTCTTGCACTCTTGGTTGTGTCCCGACAACCAAGAGGCAACCTGGCATTCACGGCTACAGTATACCGCGGCCATGCAGCCTCCACAGACATGTTTCCTGGGAAAACCCCGTTTCTCGCAAAGTTTTAGGCAATGAAAACATTGTCTCATGCCCCCTACCAATGAGAATACCTCCTCGCGCCGCAGCGTCAACGCAGGATAGCTCAATGACGAAAAGGCATGGGACCCTGATTCTAGCCCCAAAAATGTCGGCTCTAAGGAAGCAACAAAGTCATCGTGCGTGCTCATATGTGCTAAGGTTTTGAGAGCATCTCTCCGGGACAATTGTGCGCATAAAGAGTAGTCCCCGGAGACACTTTGCATTATTTCACCACAAAACTGATTGCGGTAGCCGTATATGTATATATATTGTATGGGTTGCTCGCGTATACACACACGGTTCAAAACATGCAGTTTTTTATTACCGGCATGAAAATTATGCTGTGGCTACTGGTCTTGATAGGCTATGCACTTGCAGAATGTCCCGAGAAAGACATCACACCACCCCACCTGCGTCGAACGGTCCACAGACAGCTTTCGCGTATTTCATGTGACAAGACAATGCCGCTGTTGAACACGACTGTGAATTCCCATCGCAAATTTATCTTATCCAGGAACGACCTGGAAATCACGCAAGCAGAGAAGACGACCCCATTTCCACCCCAAAAAGAGGGCAGTCGTCGAAAATTCACAATTAAAAAAGAAAAAAAAAGTCAATAAATACCAAATAAGAAAAAACAACAACACAAACGGGCGTCGTTGCCGCCAAAACAATAGTCAAATGAACCCACAGACTCCGCCTGACAGAGAGAAAGTGGCATCGTGGATACTCTACAAATGCATCAATATAATATCAGAAAATGAATACATGCTTTTCGTCCAGTCCGAGCGCGACAACAAGTCCGCGTGGGCTATCAAAATGCTGAACGACGTGGAGGAGGTCAAAGAGTATGTGCTATTCTGGATTCGGCACATGGACCTGGTGGCAAAGCGAGACAACTCGGGCATCAGCCGCCTTTGCAAGCAGCTCCAGAATTCGCTTCCCATATCCAAGAAACACTGTGTTTTCAGTCTGCAGGATTGTGCGTTGACGGGAATGAGAGCGCGACCATGTTTTGAAATCATTTCCAGTCGTGACTCCTTTACGCCCATGCACGTACACCACTCCGCCCTGGAAAAGTGTCAGTCTCTTTGGAGTCTCAACAATTTGGACCAAATGTTAGCATTTAGTATGCGCATGTTCTCTGAGCGCTTGGACTTTGACAATCTCCAAGAGGTGTGCACGGAACTCGAAAAATCAGAACTCAAACACACTTTGGTCGACTACTTTAATGTCGTGTTTGACCACATTCATTCAATATTCCGCAAGGAGAACATGTTTCAGAGTGGAGTCTGCACAAACCAAGTTGCAAATGTAAAGGCAGTCATGTAGCGCAATCGCATTCTTCAATCGTCTTTTGCAACAAGACACGACGTAGTTGATAATGATGGCATTGGTAGACAGCGCATTTCGCCAAAAACGACACATTGCGACGCATGGCCGCGCGCCGTGACTCGGGAACGTGGCCAAGAATGCCCCGCACAATATTGGACGCGACAAGATCACAAAGAGTGTCCCTGGCCCTCATGGCAGAAATGACGTCTGAGCGCGCACGAGTGCCCACACGTCCAGCTATTGCATCTGCATAAGGGACTTGAATGTCCCACGGCCCTTTCCTCAGCCCTTCCAACAACCAAGAAAACTGCTCACAGCTCGTGCGCAAAAAAAGTTGACGAAAGCAATCTGTGAAAAATGATGCCCCGTGCGCGTCTGTTAGGTCACATTCCGGTACAAGTAATGCACGATGTCGCTGGTTCACAACGCATAGCAGCAGTATCCAATTCGCCACTTCCTGACGAACTTGAGACAATGTGAAAACCGCGGCTTCATGCGAGGCACAGCAGACAATGACAGTAGAGTTTTCGCCATGAACAGCAGAAAAAGTGCCGCGCTTCGCCCGTTCAATGACGAGGCTTGTCTTATCCGCTGAGATATTCTTCACCAGCACCACTTCCTCATCGATCTGCAAATAAGACTTCTCGGCAATACCGGCATTTTCTGCGTATTTAATCGTTACAGTCGTCGCCGTGCCCGTGATGGTTGCATTCAGCTGGACGTTTCTGCCTTGGACCATTCGCCTGCACAAGACGAAGACGCGCGCGTCGATCTCCGACCTGCATGTTTTGTTGACAGCACGGAAGAGCTGCAGGTGCGAGGCACAGCATGATTCAGACACAAACTTGGCCACGTGCGGGAGATTATCATGCATGCGAGCAGCAGCCGCGCGTTTTGGTTGAGTTTGAGGAAGGCTTCGTGGGAATAAAAATAGGAGAAAGGCGGTACTTTACTTCAACATGGAACGCTCTGAAGCGTTGAAGGGTCTAAAACCAATTGCAGTGAGCATTTATCAAATCTCAGTACAAAAAAATCAGATTTTGTATGCTGTCGCGATTACACTCACTACTAATATCACAAGAGTACAGTTCTGTTTTGTACTATACTCAAAATACCTTTTTGACAGTGTTTGGTCGTTGCCGACACCGAGGGATGGCTGACGAGTACCGCCAACCGTTCGACGATGGCGAAGTTATCGAAGAGACGCAGTACGTAGGCCCAGACCAAGACATGCACACATCCGGCGCCCAGCCGCAACAGAACACCCTCGTTGACCGCACCTGCCTGGACGCTCATGAGCGAATTTTGCAAAGGTCCTACGATGCATCACTACGTGTGCAGGAACAATGGAATGCAAAACGCCGACGCCTGGCTCGCACAGAGAAAATGATGCAAGCACTGGAGCTGCAAGAGAATGAGCTTCGACAGGGCATCACCGATGACACGGCCCGCGCGGAAAAAGAGCTTGGTGAAATCGAAGAGGTTGAAGCGCGTTGTTTGGAACGCAGGATTCAGAACGAGGCTCTTCATCGAAAGATATCAGGGCAGAAGTCGGAATATGAAGAGTTGAGGCGAGAACTTGACGAAGCAAGGAAGAATGTGGCCAAACAGTGCAAGGAAATCAATGACATGGCGAAGCAGTGAACACACACTCACCGGCTTGATCAGAGAGATCAGGTGTTTGTTGGTAAAACCAATATGTCTCCTTCCAGTGTGTGTGTGTGTGTGTGTGTGCAATAGTGTTCTACACTTGTGTGCTGGATGTGTTGGCGTGTCGTGTGTGTGTGTGTTCAATAGTGTTTTACACTAGTGTGCTGGATGTGTTGGCGTGTCGTGTGTGTGTGTGTGTGTGTGTGTTCAATAGTGTTCTACACTAGTGTGCGTGGTAGTGCCAACACTTCACCATTGTGTGCGTGTTGCGGTGATAAAGCGTGAGCGAGAACGTTCTGCGCTAACACATCGAGTGCACGTGTGCGTATCTATGTTACAGAGGTGGATGTGGGCAGGTATCCATATGCGCACATAACAATCGAGCGATCGCTCCGGCATCTTTGCCTTGGCGTTTATTGTGTTGCGTAGGGTATGGTAGACGGTATCACAACATTTGTCCCATACTCCCTCAAAGTCCACTGCAAGGCATCGATCCCCCGAGATTCACCGGGATTTGATGTGGCAAGATGGATATTGGGCCGGCTCTCTCTGCAGCTGCTCCCTTTGGTTTCCAATAAACACCCGATCTCTCTGGTAAAACCAATGGGAGCAGTGGCAGAAAGAGCCGACCCAAGCCTTTGATCCAGCCACATTCAAGCACGAGGGCCAACAAAGTTACCAGGCATTTGATCAGCATTCAGCACAAAAACACAAACCGCGGCGGCGAGCTTACGCACAGCCACCATCCCGCGTGAATGAACACAAGACAGGGGTCTGCCCTGGAAACGAGGAACAATCCTCCGCATCTGCAACATTGCAGACTTTGCAAGAGCTGCTCTGAAAGTCAAAATAAAGTTGTTCGTAAACCCGCTCCGAGCACACTTTGCAATATTTGATATTGTGCACTGGGTCCGAGACAGGAACCATGCCTTTCGGACAGTCCTGATACAGTCCTTGGCCCACCAAATCGCCGTGGAAATCAAGCTCAGAAAACAGCGAGTTCTCCTCCCTCTGATACTCATTGATATCGAATGCCAGCGACAGCGCGCTCTTCAAAACAGACACTGTGCTAACAGCGACCCCATCAAACGCATTTTCACACTCCTGTCCTCCCCGGTTGGACCAACCGCATACTGCCCGGTGTGCAAACATCAAATCAGGTTTTCTTTCCTCCCTGGACAGTGTGACCTGCTCTGCGTGAGTCGAAAATACAATTCGCGGGATGCGGGATGCGGTTCTCAGATGGCGGCGGCAATAATTCCAAGCGGCAAAAATTGTTCTGGCAGCTTCTCTGGCCACGTGCAACGCCGTGACTGACTTGGCGATTCCATTGATCAAAATCACAGCCTCACCGAAATGCCTTCCGTCCTTTCCATCCGGAAACAGTAGGGAGTTGCTGTTAGCTGTGAGCGCCCAGACACAAGGAAGCAGTGTTTCAAATGCAACACCGGTATTGGCATCCAAAATTGAAAGGGCCTGAAAGAGCTCTCTTCTTCTGGCCTCACCAATCCTGGCGTAAAATGCAAGCATCACGCGCGGAATGTCAATCTCAAACAGAACAAGGCGGTTTCCATTCAACAGCTCGGCTCTCCTCACATTTGAGCCCTGAAACCCATAAGATGCATTGTGAAAACTTTCCATGTCCGCACGCAGCAGGTACCTCCACACCGTGTCGTCCAAAATTGACTCGTCTTGCTCAAACAAGAGTGCCCCGACTGGGTGCAACAGCATAGCCTCGCGGTACTGCGACCTCTTGTTCTGCGACGAGAACAGTAGGGCGCTGTCGAAGCAAGACGATAGCCCGACTCTTGACCGTTGCGCACGCCTGGTAGTGTTTCGTGTCCCCGGACAGTCAGTGAGGTGCGTGCTTCTGTCATGTGCCCCCATCATTACCGTCAGGAATTGAGCTTGCTTCGTGGAGCATGGCGTCATTTCACCCTGGGTACAGCACAGCCCAGGCGGACACAAAACACAGACCGCTTGGCTTTCAATACCCTGCACGTACGTTTGATACTGCTTGTGCGCCACGCGGTAATCAGCTGACAGCGGATGGTCGTCAAAGAGAAAGCCCGCCTTGTATGCTTTCCAGTCCCCGTCGACGACGGATTTCCGCACGAACCCATCTTCGCATTGCTCGTCTTGCGCAGCTCCAGCTTCTGCCTCGCATGCCGAATCTTTGCAGTGAGAGCCAGAGCAAGGAAGAGCGAAACTGCCGTCACAGTGGAAGCCACTCGGGCAGGGCTTGCATTCAAAGAGACGCAACCCAGTCCCAATCGCCACCTTATACGAATCATCTGGACAACTACAGTTTTGTATTGTGAAACTGCCTGGGGAGGATTTGCTATGCAGAGGACACCGCACAGCCACGTTACTCTGCAGCACATCTGTGACATTAGGCGGGCAATAGTGATTGGCCGGACATTTCACCAGGCCGACTCCGGGAACCCTCATGTGACCGACTTTGACACTGGGACACAAGACGTCGACATGGTGCGAGATGTTTGGAGTCAATGCGCATTGTATGTGCTGGTTGTTTGCGCACACGTCCTTTGGCGAGTCCAAACAGCTCACACACTGAGACAGTTTCTGGTCCATGCGGTAGTTTTGGGGGCACAGACAGTCGCTCAATGACGTGCTCCGTGGTTCAGAGGTTGCTCTGTTTGGACATTGATTCCTCACCGAGCTCGAGCAATAACTCTTGCTCGGACACGGTTCACACATATGCCGCGTCACGTTGAAAACGCGTGTGCGCACACTGTCTTGAATCTGTGCCAATAGAGAATCGGGGGGCCACTGATATTCCCTCGTCCACAGCCCAAGCGAAACTTTGTCAATCTGGCGGTGCACTGCAACGGAGTGAAAGCCGTCATTGCATACACACTCGAAAATATCCGTGTCCATGGTCTGCCTCTGGGACTTGACGACCAGCCTCGAGTTTTGAAGACACGAGACCGCTTTTTCGCGGCGATTGTTGACAGCATTGCATATTTCGTTTTCCAGGCAGGACTGACACCCACTGCCGCCGTCGGCTCCTGTCAGGGCCCCCCTCCCAACAGCGGCGGTGCCGCTGTCGCAAAAGCAGTGTCTGACCCCTGCGCTTCTGTCCACAGGCGCGTAAGTCCCGTTGGGACATGCCAGGACTCCGGACTTTGACCCGTCACTGCAATAGAAACGACCCCCGCAGATTTCACATCGGTTGACGTACGCATCCGCTGTCTCAATCTCTGGGTCGGCACCGATAAATGTGGAGGACCCCAACGCCAGCACCGGGGCCTGCAAGATCCCGTCTGTATTCTCATGACAGGCCAGCCCAGTGCAGGGGAAAGATACAGGAGCAAATCCCGACGAGCACACGCAAGACTGGGATTCTGCTCTGAATTCCGAGTCTCCGTGCTGATCGCACGTCACGCATTCGATTTTGAAAGCAACCACGCTGCCGCGTTCCGTCGTGACCACCACCCGCCCCCGGACCCCCAACAAGTTGGTGTACATCTCATGGGATCGCAGAGGGACCAAGTGATAACGCATGGATTGCAAGGCGCTTTCCATGAAGAAGGGGGATAGAACACGGTAGGATTTGACTGTTTCTGAGGTGAACCGCACATGTACGAAAAAACCCCGGGCATTGTCCTTGTCCTGGGAAAGCGCTAATATGACGTCAATGTCATCGTCACGGTCACCGTCGTACCACCCTCGGAAGTTTGACCTTGAAATGACAGTATGAAGCAGAATCCTTGCCCCGTCGCACACTTGTCTCCCCTGACAGAGCATCTGATCGACATAATCGCCCATGTACAGTCCACTGCCCGCAATTTTCTTGGCAAGCACGTTGCCCTCCAGCAAAATTTTTCTGTTTAGCTTGTTGTCAAATGTTCTGGTGTCAAAATCTAGCATGGACAGCGTGTCCAGTGTCTCGTCTGCGTTGGATTTCTCTTCCGAGAGCACAAAGAGCCGGCTGCGGCACACGGGATTGGTTTCGGCAGCGACTTGAACGCAGTTGGTGACAAAGTCTACGTGCTTCACATCGCTGATGGTACAAAAGTTGCGCTGTTCGCATTTTTCAAGCAGCTGATTTCCCGACCCACACTCACCCCTGCAATTTTTTTCGTCCCACTGTTCTTCGACGCGAGATAGCTTCTGGCCTTTGTGTTCAGTGTCCTTGACGTAAATATTGAGAATTTTGGCTACAGAGTGATCGCGGTGTCCGTGCACAACAATGTCCAAGTGGTTCAAATGCATGTGCGCGGCAATGAATTCTGAGGCGACCAAGGCACAAATGTCATTTGCGACACCGTCCACTTCCGCGTAGGTTTCGTGCATGACCCCGGGAACAAAATCAAAACGGTGGAGAGTGAACCGAGACGAGCTTTCGTCGCAGATTCCCACAAATGCTCCAACGTCCGAGGCCGGAAACGGCCTCCATGTCCTCAGAGGCAGAATAAACTTGATCTGTTTGGTGGTCTTCATAAAACTCTTCTTCTGTACCAACCCATCTGGCGTGTACACAAAAAAGAGGAATTGCACCCCTGTGCCATCAGCCATTACCATGTACCACGCAAAAACATGCCCGGTTTCACCCCAATGTCTCGCAAGCATATACTGCGAAGGGGCGTCGAGTGGCATCTCCACCCAAGCTCCACCGTCTGGCAGTCGATGTTTTTGGTCTACGCGCATAATCATGTTGGAAGAGGCGCAACTCCCTGTGCAGATGCTCAACTCTGACGACATGTTTAGACCGACCGGACGGTCAGATGCACAATCCATGAACATGCCAAACGTGACATGAGATTGCGGTTGCATGTAGATGTTTGTGAATACCTCTCTCACTGCATACACAGAGACGGGGTCAAAAATGCCCATGGGTCCTAGCTCTGATATTTGTGGCACAGTCCTTGCGGTGTCGACAAAATGCAGTGAGCGCAGTCCGTTCACGGCACCGACACATAAAACCGATTCCTGCTGCATGTTTCCTGTCCCCGTGCCGCCATTGGCTACCACCATCACAGGCTGTATCCCGCAAAACAATTGGTACGTCGCGGCCATCAACCCAAAAAACTGAAAGTTGTGTCCGTATCTTTTCAGACCGTTTTGATCAGAGTCTGAAAACGTTTCATGCATTTCTTGTACGGCGGCATCGTCGATGCCAGGAATTAATTCAACGTCGTGTATGACGGCCCTGTACTGTTGTAGCTCATAGTCCCACGTGATATGGTTGATGTACAGATATGCCTTTTCTCTGTACAACCGTTTCAAACTGGTTCCGTCAATGCAGTCTGCGCGAGTTTGTGCCACAGTATAATCCTTGTCAGAAAAGGTACCCGGGTCGCATGTTGATCCTTTCCACAATTCCGGCGCGTCACATATGAAACGAAGGGACACAGCCTGGTTTGTGCAAAGTACCCGTTTGAATCCATCAGGACAATACGACCCTGGCGTGCAAATATTACACACCTGAGCATTCCCGGGGCGATGCATGCCCTTGTCACAGCCACAATCTGCTTCAGACGTTGACCCCATGGGAGCAATCATTGTCTCGGGACAGCTCTGCATTTCGCCACGCCCAGAACAAAAATGATTTTCCAGACAGGGGCGACACTGCCCGTCATCTTCAAAGGTCCCGGCATCGCAAACACAGATACCATCCTGTGCGCTCCAGACCCTGTGAAGCCCGGGGTCGCATTCACAAGTTACGTTCCCAGGCGCATTGTTGGTCGCCACGTTGAGCGCAAACCTGTCAGTCCGGCATCGCGCATAGCACTCGGTTATGATCCCAACCCCTTGGCGAATTGGCTCTGTCAGATATTCATGTCCGTACACGGGACACGACTTCGTCGTCGTCTCGTCTATGAAATAGCCCGCTTTGGCAACGCAGTCGTCAATGTCTCTAGCAAATCCAAACAATGTCGACGAATTGCCAGGACATGGGCAAGAACCCTGTGGGGTCGAGGCCAGTTCCGGAGAACATTGAATTTTTGACCCACCCGGACAATAAAACCTGTCACCCCGCTCACAGGCAATGCAGCTAGTCGTCTCGACGTCCCCATCCCGATACCCACTTTTACAAACACAGTTGCTTTGCTCGTTCGAGGTAAAAGGTTCGCGTTGTGTATTGTCCGGACACGCAACACACTTTTTCCTGGTATCATGCCAGTACATTTCCAGGCTACAATCTGATTCGGATGTTTCCAGCAAACGCCGACGGGAATCACTCTCAAAATATTCTGAGCAATCGGCAACCACGCTGGCCACGGCTGATGGTGTCATCTTGCACTGGGAATTGGCTTGTTTGCATTCTTCGCCGTCATCGACACATTTCAGAAACAGATATGTACCAGAACTACCTTGGTCGTGGGGCTGGAAAAACCGCTCAGAGGCATCCAACATGGACTCCTTGCACTGAAGTTCCAAGTGCTGCAGTGGCCCTGGACAATCCAGACCATTTAACGCTGTCATGATGCACATGTCATCTTTTAAATTTTTCCAGTTGTTGTTCTGGCTGCGAATCGACAACGAGCTCACAAAGGATAAACTCTCATCGCTGTCGGACAAGACCATTCCATCCACCCGACACATGGCATTTTCCTTGCATGCATTTTGGCTTTCAGCGGCAGAATCCGACAAGTATCGAGAAAATGGCGCCAGAGACCCTTCGCAATCAAAACATTGATAGTTTTGATTCCCGTTACAACCACTGCTGATATATTGGCCAGCGCCACAGACGACTACAGAGCGGTCGCACGCCATGCACTTCCACGACGCATCCTGCGAATCATAACGCGCAAAATAGTTGGCATCGCAAGATGGTTTGCACGTGTGCTCATTTTCCACACTTTCTGCGTGCATGACATCCGTGATATTGCAGCTTCCACGCACACTGAAACAGTGGCTCTCACCATACACAACCCATTCTGACTTGTCCACCACGGAAGTATCATCTGGACACTTGCGACAATTGGGCCTGTCGCTTTGCGAAATATTTGAATGGATTAAGTACGAGGTGCGAGGGTCGCATTCAGGTATGGCGCAACGCGCCGCATCATGTATTTCACAGTGCTCCTGACACGCAGTGCTTGCATCAACATTTGAAAATTTGCCTAGTGGGCAGTCTTGACAGGACGACTGCCCTGATGATGCTTGAAATGTGCCGGCCCGGCATTGAAGACATTTACCGCCACTTTGCGTCGACGAGTACTGCCCGGCGTTGCATTCGACGCATGCGTTTTTGGCCTTTTCAGACCCTTGTCGGCACGTGAAGACGCAGGGTGCGATTCCAAGCATGGGCAGAAGCAACTCTGCGTTTTCTTCCCACGCGTGTGCCAGAACATCTACGTAATACTCTGACCGGACCACTCCGACGGGCAAGGTGCATTCGACCCGAGTGCCCTGAAGCAGGGATGTTTTGCGGTGGCCGTGAAACGAGGTCTGCTCAAAGGTGCCTGCACCTTCCAACACACGAACAACGCGCATTTCTCCGTAGGGAATAGAAAAGTCATTTTCACTGCGATAATACAACGTTGTGTTTTTTGCCTCCCTGTCAAGAATCGTGATGGTGGTTTTTCGGGAAGCATAATCCATCTTCACGCCGGGATATTCGTGTTCAAAAGACGTAGAGTTGAAAACTGCTATGGGGTGCTCAGGTGGCCAGTAGATAATCGTGTCAGCGTTCCACTTCAAAAACAGGGTTGGTCTTGGTTTGTCATCGTACACAGTGAACTCATTGTGCATGATTCCCAGAGAGTAAGTTGGGGGAACGTGTATAGGATATTGAAAGGACGTTTCGGAGATGTTCTCATAATCACATGTTACATCGGAGCTTGCGCTCCCCGAACCAGGCGCTTGAAACATGAGACCACTGCAAACCTTCTGGTCTTTGCAAATGGCCCCAACGCGCGAGAGTGCATTGAATTTGCCATTTTCGCATTCCACACAAACATCGTCCGCGGCATCGCTGTAGCGCTTGCTTTCCTGTCCCGGGCCACATTCCCTCCTCGACGATGTGATATTGCCTGGCTCCTGACACAAACTGCTCTTGGCAGGGTCCCCACACGCGGACATATTAATGTACTGCATTTCCGCGTCAAAACTCACAGATTCAAAGTCCTTGTTTTTGTGCAGTGACAGGCCAGACACTGGACAGGAATGACATCTCTTCAACTGGTATGACCAGTAGGTGCCAGATGGACAGTCGTTGCAAGATATGGACCCAAGAGAAAGAGCACTGCACTTGTCGCAGGCGTCGCAACTCGTATTTAGCCCGGCATGAGCCTTATACTTTCCCACTGGACACATCAAGCAGACGCCAGAAATAGAGGAGTAGTACTTGCCTGCGGAGCATACACACGTAGCCTCTCTGTCCATGCCAACAACGCCCACCCCGACTCCGTCCACTCTTGCCTGCCCACGCATCCCGTATGGTCCATGATCTTGGCACTCAATGCAGTTGTCCCCGCCAATCCTAGGGTCGCGGTACCATCCGCGATCCCTGCAGACCTGCAAACGTCCGCACTCTTTTTGCGATCTGGGCATCGTTGTGTTTTGATCAAAGACCCATCCTGCTGTACTTCCTGCGCATCGAGAAAAGAACCCCGCCACCGGCGGACAGCTCAAAAAATAGGCAGATGCGCCGTATAGGCCAGACTCATGCAAACACATATCCCTGATTTCCGAACTGGAGTACTGGCTACATATTTCCGCGACCGAAGCACCCGCCGCGGGGCATGGTATGCATTCCCAAGGCCCGCGCTGAGAACGGTCGTCTGTGTAAAATTCGACCGCACACTTTCCGCACGTAGCCCTGTCAACGAGCTGCACGCCGACGTGAACCCAGTCATATCCACCCGCAATATTCAAAACGCTGGTATTCAGCTCCGCGCGCGTTCTGTTCACATCGACCACCCGCGTTACGGCATTGGGAGCAGTGAGCTGGAGATCCCGCACCAGCGAGAACCCACCGGCAACGACGATTTTGCTATCGTGCGAATTGATTTTGATGCGGCTACCACGCTCGACCAAGGTGCATATGTCCAGCCTGTGCACTCTGCCTTCCGCTGCACTTCCATGCACCTCAAGATCAATCAAGTGCGCATGTCCCTCGTTCAAGCCCACGCAGACCAGAGCAGCAAGGAGACAAGCGCTGACTGTCATCGTACTCAATTCCATTCTTGATTGTATATATATATATCTTAATAGCACATTTTGACATGCAGGGCTCCTCCCCTAGTATTGCTCCAACAAAATCCATACCAACTCAAAAGTGGTCCACGCGACAACTGGTCATTTTGATGGCATGCAATACAATTTTTTCCTTTATTTTTATTTATGTCACAATACTGATCTCGAAAATAAATAGAAAGTAGACAGAATGCCAGCGAGGGCCATGACACGTTGAAAGAATGATCAAGGGACAATCAGCGTCATTTCACATCCCTCACTTTTCCCTGTACTAGGACCACACTCAAACCCATACTTGGTCAAAGTGGTTTCGACCCACTCACTGTACTGTTGCGCCTGATACTTGAACACCGTCCCATGCCCGCTTTCCGCAATCATGAAACCCACCATTTCGTCCAGAACTCCCACTGTGTCTGCGTCGACGCATTTCCTGGCTTTGACAAATGAAAAGTGACTAGCTTCCCCGGAGAATTTGAGAGGGATAATGCCGACAACTGCAGCTCCAGATCGCGAGCTTAGCGAAGACTGACAAACAATAACCCTTTCGAAATTTGTCAATCTTTCGTTTGCGAAGCCGGAAGGAATGCCAACAGCCATCAACTCAGAAATTGAATGGTTCAAAGTACCTGCCAAACATGCACCTGGTATTTCGTACACTTTCATCCCGCCATCGTTCATATTGAGCTTATATATCACATTCTTCTGACACGGAGAGATCAGGTGTTTATTGGTAAACCTTAATGGAGCAGCTACAGAAAGTGCCGGGCCAAGTCTTTGATCCAGCCATGCGAAAAGCTAACTGCTGACATAAAGGAATCAGCACCGCCCACGTAATCGGACGCACCCTGACTATGCTAAATATTTTGAACATGCTCGGTTGAATCCTTAATACTGTTATGGTCATAATTGTTTTCTATATAAACACGAAAGACACGGCGACTGCTTCTTTTCAGCATGTCCGAAGAGAATATTGAAAATCCTCTGCACATTACAGAAAACATTTTCTGCCAGTGCCCAGTCTGCAACCGACTTGATACGGAAGACACGGAACTGTTTGCAGAATATATCGAGGTGTGCTGCAAGAAGCACAGCTTATCCCTGGTCTTGAAACTGGCCTTGGAATTCTGCAAAATGATGAAGACGCGACGACACGCCAAGCAGGCAAAGACAAACAGTGCAACGTCGATTGAAAGCAAAAACTACGACTTTGAAAACATCGAGGTGATTAGGCACGTACTGTATTGCGTTTCCACAAAAAGCACCAATCTGAGGCAGATAATCTGCAACGCAAAATCAATGCAAATGCTACTGGAATCGCAAACAATCGGCCAGACGTCGACTGCGATCAAACTCTTGCAAACGTCGCAGGGCTCCGCCGCAAAGTCAGCCCCTGTCGACTCGTGACTATATATGCCCGGCTCGACGGCTGAAAACAAGATGCCAAGCTCTTCAATGTATGCTGCCCTAGCCGTTTTGGTTGCAGCAACCAACAGCGCATGGTCCTTCAGTGCCGTCCCACGGGGATGGGTGACGCAACAACGACCCGTGCTGGAGCAAAAGCCACACCATCCATGCCTATCTGGCGAATACTGGCCACGCCCCAAAATGTTGAAAACACGAGGCGAGGAAATACAGGAACGCCGCCTGTCTGCCAGGGTGCGGTACCTTGAAAACATTGTTAGCGACCTCTGCAGCGCAATTGTCTATTCCGACGACATGGCCCTCGTCGAACGTCAGATGTTGCAGGCAGGAGCCATACACATGGACCTCAGCTCAAATTTGACCCGCTCTCCCATTCTGCTGAGACGGGCGGTGGCAGATATAGCCCGTCAGAACGGAAAACCAGTCCACACCCCGGCGCATTTTTGGTCTTGAATGCGAGAAAAGATTAGGCCATGTGAACGAGAACGAGCTCTAGATCCATGTTTCGCGCACAGTATGCGTACGTGTGCTGAAAAATGGGGAAATTGCCAGTAAAAAAATACTCAGCCAGCTTGGCATCACGGTCATCGAACACCCGCCGTGTGTTCTTGTAAAAGTGACAAAGTCCCATGCCTGCACGCCGATCCTCGGGCAGGCGAATGCTGTCGCATGCGTGCATAATGATTTCACCCACCGTCCAATGCCAGTCAACTTCAATCACAACGACCATAGCATGCTGCCAGGTCGTGTTTTCTCCATATTTCCGCACCGGGCTTGGCTGCTTGCAAAAATACCGGTCTGCATGCTTGACCACAAGCTGAAACGTTTCAGGTTCAGCGCGGAACGTGAGACTATATCGATGCAGCGACGGGCCAAACGGTGGAAACTGATCTCTAAAGCCCGGCGGAAAGTACGCCACCAGCCGGTCGTCTTCAAAAAAAAACAGCGAATGCGCAGAAACACCGACTTCCAACGCGTGTCCAACAGAAGAAAATATCGCATCGACATTATCTGTGGACGACACAACGATGAAACTTTTGATCACACACCCATGCTCGTCCTCTATTTTCTCGGCTTTGTTTTGACCGTCGACATCCAGCAAATTCGCAGGGCTTGCATTTCTGAAGATTACCTCACAGCAATACTTCACAGGGCATGCGTTGAGGATGAAGTCCGCGGGGACATTCGGGCCATGAACGAGGCTCATGCCGCAGTGAAGCGCCAACTTTACACACGAAAGAGAGAAAATGTTTTGAAACAAAACTTGGCGCCAAAAAAATAAAACCAAAAACATCAAATCAAATCAAATCAAAACTGCAAAAAAAAGATGCTCGTGCAAAAATTACTATAAAACCACTACGCGAACCTGGAAACTCAAACAAATCCAAACACCGAGAACTGCCACGCGAATGTCGACCCTTACCGTCAATGCATCCGCCGCCGAAGCGAGCCCGCACCAACCCTCCGCCGCCGCGTCCGATATCACCGACCCGGCTCACCAACCCCTCACCGTCGCGTCCGATATCACCGACCCGGCTCACCGACCTTCCAGAGACACTTTCGTCTCCAACCCCAAGCAACAACCTTACGCCGTCGCTTCCGATACCACCAACCCGGCCCACCGACCTCCTAGAGACGCATTCGTCCCTAATCCCAAGCAACAACCTTACGCCCCCACGTCCGATATCACCGACCCGGTCCACCGACCTCCTAGAGACGCTTTCGTCCCTAACCCCAAGCAACAACCGTACGCCCCTACGTCCGATACCACCGACCCAGACCACCAAGCACCGCAAGACACCCACGTCGCCAACCTTACGCACCAACCCAACACGACCCTCGCCCTCGAATTCGTCGCGGAGCATCTTTCTTCGACCGAAGACGGCGTCCGCATCGCCAACAAGCTTTCTCCCACGTGCACGGCCTTGCGGGGCGTCGGGGCCTCCACTCGCGCCGCTTTCGTCGGGACACACAACGCGCTTCTCGATCATCTCCGCGCCAATATCCACCTTGGATGTTGTTTGCGGTGGATCCGATGTCGCCAAACAGACCCCGATCATGAAGACATCTCTGAATGGTTGGCCGACATGGTGCATTATTGGCGCTTTGACATTTCAGAAGACGACCTACTGAAGTATTCAGATTTCGTAGACGCCATCGTCCTTGGACTCAAGGCCCCACACTTTGATACTCTCCTGTATAACAGATGCCTTCAAATCATCAACGACCTTCACTATTGGTCGAGAATCGGGGACTCAGAGTCAGCCCAATATCAATTTCCTGGTCCCGAGGAACACAAGCAATACTACCACGTCTTTTATGGCGAGACAGAGAGATTTCATAACGTCGAAATGGAAGCCTGTATGAGCAACGGGGGGGTGCTGGGCATCATCAACATGATGAAAGCATTCATCTCAGGCTCATTCGTCGACGAGGCTCTTTTACTCAATATTGATTCGTTTTGGAAAAACGCGTTTGATACCAAGTGTATGACGCCTCGTTGCCTGCAGCTTGCGATGGAAGCCAGCCCCGACAGGAATATTATTTTTTTGTTCCATGACTTTTATTCGATACCATCTTGCGAGACGCAATCGACACGTTTGCGCAATTTCGATTGGACAATCCGCAATCTATACCAATATCAAAGGATACAAATTGAAGCGCATGACTTGGTCTTTCAATACGAACCACCCGATGACGACGACTACTTGGAGAATTTGAGGAGGGACTTGACTTGGGTCAGGGACATTTTCTTAATATCGGTGGAATATCTTGGTTATTCCAAAAGTAGGGAAGAAGACGCTCATAGAATTACCAAATTTTTAGAGACGATTCCATGAAGGCGTAGTCAGAATATTCTTCTTATTCGTTCGGGGTATTCTTCTTATTCTTTTGGGGTATTCTTCTTATTCTTTTGGTGTATTCTTCTTATTCTTTTGGGGGTATTCTTCTTATTCTTTTGGGGG
>CEWO01028345.1_pt1 | contig 38118 bp, 41 predicted proteins | sample 361561 | NCBI WGS metagenome assembly CEWO01 (sample SAMEA2623627, study PRJEB7988) | marine metagenome | isolation source: saline water (ENVO:00002010), including
TTTTCTCTGTCTTTTCCTCCAACATCGTACATAACCGAAGTAATTACTACAGGAGCAGTATTATCCTGATGAAGGATCACGTGTAGTCCATTATCTAAATCAAATTCTGTAAAATCTACCTGTTGGCTAAATAACAGAGCAGGAAATAAGAGAATACTAAATAAAATTTTATTTTTCATAATTGTCTAAAAGATAGTTTATTGGCATATAATTTATGGTCTTGCAAATATAAGTGTTAAAATATAATTGTGTTAAATAAATTTTAAAAATTAGATTAAAAATTATTAGATATTTAATTTTTCATAAAAATTTGTTGATTAGCTAATTAACTTTATATTTGCATTCGCTTTTAAAGATAAAAATGTACGCAATAGTAGAAATATCAGGTAGACAATTTAAAGTTGAAAAGAAGCAAAAACTCTTTGTCAATAGATTAGACACACAAGAAGGAAAAAAAGTTTCTTTTGATAATGTGTTAATGGTTAATGATGGAACTAAATTTTCTGTAGGAACTCCAAATGTAATCGGGGCACAGGTAGATGCTAAAGTATTAAAACATTTAAAATCTGATAAGGTAATTGTCTTTAAGAAAAAAAGAAGAAAAGGTTACAAGGTTAGAAATGGTCATAGACAAGCGATAACCGAAATTGAGATTAGTGATATTTTAACTGGTGTTTCTAAAAAAGCTGCTCCTGTTAAGAAGGAAGCTAAAAAAGCTGCTCCTGTTAAGAAAGAAGCTAAAAAAGCTGCTCCTGTTAAGAAGGAAGCTAAAAAAGCTGCTCCAAAAAAAGAAAAGCAAGATTTAACTAAATTATCTGTTGCTTCCTTAAAGGAAATGGCTAAATCTAAAGGTATTTTGGGAATTTCTTCAATGAAAAAAGCAGATTTAATTAAAGCACTTAGCTAAACTTATAGAAAATGGCACATAAAAAAGGAGTTGGTAGTTCTAAAAACGGTAGAGAATCAGAATCGAAACGATTAGGAGTTAAAATTTTTGGTGGTCAGTCGGCAAGAGCTGGTAATATTATTGTTAGACAAAGAGGAACAGTTCACAATCCTGGTGAAAATGTTTACCTAGGAAAAGATCATACCCTACATGCTAGAGTCGATGGTACTGTAAAGTTTACTAAAAAGAAAGACAATAAGTCTTTTGTGTCTATTATCCCTGAATAATTATCAATCTGTATTATAATACAGAAATTCATTTATTTATCAATTTATTCTATATATAAGATTTGTTATTGTTATTTAACAATAAATTAAAAACCCATCAATATTGAAGAGGTTTTTTTATTCCCTTAATTGTATATTTATATTCTATAGTTAATACAGAACTATGCCAATTATTGAGGATTTAAATTTATTATCAAAAACTAGATTAATTATCTGGGAAATTACGGAAGATCTTGAAGATCTTAGATCAGGGGTCATACTTGATAAAGATTCGGTAAAATTATTAGCTGACAGAAAATCAGAAATTCATAAAAAACAATTCCTAGCGATTAGGAGTATTCTTAAAGAAATTTCAGTTTATGATCAGAATTTAAAATATAATGAATTAGGTAGACCTATTCTTATTGATGATAAAAATCTCTCTATTACCCACTCAGGAAATTATGCAGCGCTAATCATTAGTGATCATAAGGTTGGAATAGATATTGAAGTTGTAGGTGATAAAATATTAAAAATAACCGACAAGTTTCTGGAAACTGAATTAATTTACCCCCAAGTTTTAAATAAAAAAACTGCACTTATATATTGGAATATTAAAGAGAGTATTTTTAAATCAGTTGAAAATAGCGGGATAGATTTCAGAAAAAATATAATCGTAATTCCTTTTAATCAAAAGGATAATTATACAAAAAGCTGGTATATAAATAATGAAGAGATTTATTCATTCGACACACATTTTAAAATTTCTAAAAATTATACCTTAGCATATGTAATTAAAAACTGATGAATGAACTATATAATTTTTTTCTAGATTCTTATTCCTCCTATTCTAATCTTGATATAGTGCTAGAATTTATTGCATTTTCTTTTGGAATAATCAGTGTAATTTATGCTAAAAAGGAGAATATTCTTGTCTATCCTACTGGGATTATATGTACTGTAATTACAGTCTATATTTTGTATAAGGCTCAATTTTTTGGGGATATGATGATGAATATTTATTATTCTTCAATGAGTATTTATGGTTGGTGGAATTGGTCAAGAAAAGATAAAGATAAATATTTATTAGAGATAAGTAGCATATCTAAAAACGAGATTGGTTTAACCCTGTTTCTTTTTTTATTAACTATTAGTATTACATATTTAGTGTATTTCTTTACAATTATATGTCCACTTTTTCAATGTACTGTTTATGATAAAATAGGAATTCCTAATTATATTGATATACTAACTTCAGGTGTATTTTTTGTAGCCATGTGGTTAATGGCAAACAAAAAATTAGAAAGCTGGATTTTTTGGATAATTGCAGACATAATTACTGTTCCACTTTACGCTTACAGAGGATTAGGTATGCTATCTTTACAATATATTATTTTTACAATCTTAGCAATTCAAGGTTATTTAGAATGGAAGAAAAGCTTAAACAAATAGATTCAAAATGTAAAAAGGTTGTTCTCTACGGACCAGAATCATCAGGGAAAACAACTTTAGCAATCGAATTATCAAAACACTATAGTGTTGATTGGGTACCAGAATATGCTCGCGAATATTTACAAAAAGTATGGGATAAGGATAAAAGAGTTTGTGAGCCGAGTGATATAATGCCAATTGCTGTTGGTCAAATGAATCTAGAAAACCAATATGCAAAAAAATCAGATTCGCTTTTGATATGTGACACAAACCTTTTTGAAACAATGGTTTATTCTAAAAACTATTATGGTGGAATTTGTGATCCGCTATTAGAAAAATATGCTTTAAATAACAATTATGATCTATATCTATTAACGGATATTGATATTCCTTGGAAAAAAGACGATTTAAGGGATAAGCCAAATGAAAGACAGAAATCATTTCAAATTTTCAAGAATGAATTAATTAAAAATAATCTTCCGTTCAAAGTAATAAATGGCACTAGAATTGAAAGATTAATAAAAGCAATAAGTTGTATAAATAGTATAATATAAATTTTATATTTTTGGCAAGTGAAAAAATTTTACAGTTTTATTCTTTCCATACTTTTAATTCTTCCAAGTATTATCAGTTTTGCTCATCACATTTTTGAGGAGCATAAAGCTTGCACTGAAACTGAAGTACATTTCCATAAAGCTGAAATTGAGTGTTCTTTATGTTTCATTCTAAACAATACAGATAATAGTTTTGTAAGTTATTCAGATTTAAAATATAATTTGGTTTCGATAGATGAATTAGTCATTGATCTAGTTGGATACCTAAAGTCAAACAACTTAAGAACTTTTAATTTAAGAGCTCCGCCAGTTGTTTGATAAATTATACACTTTCAATAAGCGATTCTAATCGCATGTAATTAATTATTATTAAACTTTTAAATTAAAAATTATGAAAATTTTCAAATACGCCTTATTGGCAATCCCTTTTTTATACTTCTCTTGTGATGATGACGATGATACTCCAGAGCCAATCAACGAAGAGGAAGTAATTACAACTATGACAGTGACTCTGTTAGCTAGTGATGGATCAGGAACTGTAGTACTTCAAACGCAAGACTTAGACGGAGACGGCCCAAATGAACCAGTTGTTACAGTTTCAGGTCCGTTAAGCTCAGCTACTTCATACTCAGGTTCAATTGAGTGGTTAAATGAAATGGAAGATCCTGCAGAAGACATAACTGAAGAAATCCTTGAAGAAGCTGATGAGCATCAAGTGTTTTTCAGTGCGAGTGACGGTTTACCTTTACAATTTGTATATACTGCACCTTTTGATTCTATGGGAAATCCAGTCGGAATTAACTTTGTCCTTGCTCCTCAAAATGCTGGTGATACAGGATCTGGCAACTTAACTATTACATTGGTTCATGAACCTACAAAGCCTAATGACGGCTTAGATACTGCTGGAGGTTCTATTGATATTCAAACTTCATTTCCTGTTACTATAGAGTAATTTGTATGAAGAATATTTTTACTAAATGGAGTGCCAATTTACAAACTAAATTGGCACTCATTTTTTACTTTGTAATTACTGTTATTTATAGTAATATTTATGCTCAAAATTGTGATAACAGTTTATCCATAGAGGTTGTTGATTTACATGATGGAACTCCCCTAAGTAATGCCGTTGTTTTAATTAAGGAATTACAAAAAGAGGGGTTTACAGATTTTGATGGTAATGTAGTTTTTGAAAATATCTGTACTGATAATTATACCCTAAATATATCACATGAAGAATGTAAGGATATAACTACATCACTTAATGTAAACAAGGACACTTTCAAAAAAATAAGACTTGAGCATCATCTTAATGAGCTTGAAGAAATTATTGTTATTTCTAATAATAGAAATAATTCTAGAACTCTTTTCGAAAATAAAATTTCCAAGCAGGTGCTTGAAGATTATAACAGTAGAACTTTAGGTGAAGTTTTAAAAACCGTAACGGGTGTTAGTAGTCTAAATTCTGGGAATTATTTATCAAAGCCAGTAATTAACGGTTTACATAGTAGTCGAGTTATTCTTATTAATAACGGAGTTAGACTTGAAGACCAAGAATGGGGCATTGAACATGCACCAAGTATTGATATAAACTCCATTGATAAAATTTCAATTATAAAAGGTGCTAGTTCATTAAAGTATGCGGGTGATGCAGTTGGTGGAGTTATTATCGCTGAAACATCAAAAGAAAAATTACTAGATAGTATTTATGGAAATGTTACCACTAATATTCAATCAAATGGAAGAGGTGGTGGAATTTCAACTGATTATACGAAAACCTATAGTAGCGGATGGTACTATAGATTTCAAGGAACTTTAAAGCGAATGGGTGATTTTGAAACTCCAAATTATGTGATGACAAACACCGGTTTTTCTGAACATAATTTATCCTTAAAAGCTGGTCTCAATAGAATTGATCATGGCTTTGATGTTTACTATTCCTTATTTAGTAATTACTTGGGTATACTGAGATCATCACACGCACATACAGCAATTGATATTATTAATGCCATTGAAAATGAAGTGCCTCATATAATTGAAGACTTTTCTTATGATATTAATATACCAAGACAAAAAATTAGTCACAACTTATTCAAGTTAAGAGGATTTAAAACCTTTGATTTTGGAAAGCTTTCTATGAGATATGATTTTCAATCAAATGACAGAAGAGAATATGATATTAGAAGAGGAGACAGAACTAAACCAGCACTGGACTTAAATCTTCAAACACATTCTCTTGCTTTTGACCTTGAGTCAAAATTTGAGAATAATTCAAATTTGAAAGCGGGAATTTCAGCTCGATACCAAAAGAATTTTCCAGATCCTTCAACCGGAGTTAAAAGAATTATTCCAGATTATAAAAAATATGACTTTAGTTTATATTCCGTTTATGATATGAACTTTTCTGAAAATTGGTTTATAGAAGCTGGCATTAGATACGATTTTTCACATATCGATGCATATAAATATTACAGAACTTCTCTTTGGGAAGTAAGAAATTATAATGAGCTATTCCCTGAATTTGTAGTTGAAGATCTAGGACTTAATACCCTGACCAATCCTAAATTCGATTTTCATAATATTTCATCTAACCTTGGTGCAAGATATTCAATCAGTGAAAGTGAAAACATTTTCATTAATTACTCAATGTCGTCAAGAAAACCAAACCCATCTGAATTATTTAGCGAAGGTTTACATCACTCATCCGCTAGAATTGAAATTGGTGACCTAAGCTTCAACTCAGAAGTTGGGCATAATTTTTCTTTGACCTATGATTCTTCAAATGAAAAATCAAGTTTAACGGTAAATACTTTCGCTAATATTGTTGATGATTTTATTTATATGATCCCAGTTGATTTAATGCCGACTATTGCTGGAGTTTTCCCATACTGGGAATACAAGCAGGAAGACGCTAAACTTTTCGGATTTGATGTAAAATATGACAGACAGTACTTAACTAATTTTTTTGTTGGACATCAATTTTCAATCATCAAAGGTTATGAAAGGGCTAACGATAAACCTTTAATAAATATGCCTCCGGTAAATCTCAAAAATCAAATTTCTTACAATTTTCCAAAGTTGAATAATTTAAATGTTTCACTAGAAAGTGAATATGTGTTCAAGCAAAATGAGTATCCAAATAATAACTTTGAGGTTTTTATTCCAACTGAACAAGTATATCAGCTCTTAGATACTAGCACACCACCAAGTGCATATCACTTATTAAACTTCGCAGCATCTATTGGATTAAAAGCAGAAAATGGTGGTAATTATAAAATCAATTTAAGGATTGAAAACTTATTCAATAACCTTTACAAGAATTATTTAAATAGGCTAAGATATTTTACCCACGAAATGGGTAGAAATATTTTACTTTCAGTTAGTTATAGCTATTAATATGAAAAAACTTCCAGTTACTGTACTAAGTGGATTCTTGGTGACAGAAAAATTGAACTTGTATTTATAGGACAAAATTTAGACGTAAAATCAATAAAAAAAGTATTAGAATATTGCTTGTTAAGTAAAGATGAATTAATTGATTGGAGTAACGGAGTTTTCTCACAGCATGATAATTGGCCAATTAAAAATCAATAACTCATTTAACTAAAAATTTGTAAATTTATATTAATTAATAAGGGGTGCTTTAAAGGCTGAGATTATACCCATTGAACCTAGAACAGGTAATGCTGTTTAGGAACTTGATAATTTCAATATAGTTTTTTTAGACATCCCGAATAACTAAAACTATATATTTCATGAAAAAAATTGTGTTTGTTTTATTAGCCTATAGCATAACGCTAAGCGCACAGGAATCTGTTATAGATTCCTTAGAAATTCAAAATCTAGAGGAGGTAATTGTATCTTCAGTTAGGGTAAAGGAAAATATTCCAATAGCATTTAACAATGTTTCAAAAGATGAGATTTCAAAAAGAAATTTAGGTCAAGACATTCCTATTTTATTAAATTTTCTACCCAATGTAGTCACTACTTCTGATGCAGGAGCGGGTATAGGATATACAGGTATTAGAATTAGAGGAATCAACTCACAATCAACAAATGTTACCATTAATGGAATTCCATACAATGACGCTGAATCTCTTGGTGCATTCTGGGTTGATTTACCAGATTTTTCATCCTCAGTTGAAAATTTACAAATGCAAAGAGGAATTGGAACTTCTGTAAATGGTTCTAGTGCTTTTGGTGCAAGTATAAATATTTTAACAGATAAGATTTCTGAAGAACCGTACTTCGAAAGTGCTAATTCAGTAGGAAGTTTTAATACCCTAAAAAATAATTTCAGCTTCAGTACAGGTTTACTTAACAATACATTTGAATTTTCTGGAAGAATTTCAAAAATAGATTCAGATGGTTATATAGATAGAGCTTCATCTGATTTAAAATCCCATTTCTTTCAATTATCATATAGGAAAAACAAAAGTTTATTTAAGTTTCTAAATTTTGGAGGTCACGAAATAACTTATCAAGCATGGAATGGTATTGATTTACAGACTTTAGAAAATGATAGAACTTATAATCCATCGGGTATATATTATGATTTAAACGGTCAAGAACAATTTCATGAAAATGAAGTTGATAATTATAAACAAGATCATTTTCAATTTCATTGGACCCAGTCCATTTCAAGTAATCTTATTTCTAATTTAGGATTAAACCTTACAAATGGAAAGGGTTATTATGAGCAATATAATGAAAATGGAAGTGAAGATTTTATTACAAGAAAATGGTTAGATAATCAGTTTTATGTGATTAATTATAATGTAAACTATTCTAAAAATAAAAATAATTTAATTTTTGGTTCAACATATAGTGAATATGATGGTGACCACTATGGTGAAACTATATGGTCACAAAATTCAGGTAACATTGCATTTACAGACCTTTTCTACAATGGGAATGGTTTAAAAAAGGATTTTAGCAATTTTATAAAATCTATTTATCAGTTTTCTGAAAGAATTGGTATTTATGCTGATTTGCAACTTAGAAAAATAGATTATAGAACCTCTGGAAGCACATCGAATATTGAAGATTTAACCGTAAATAAACATTATTCCTTTTTTAACCCTAAAGCTGGTTTAAATTTCACGTTGAATGATATAAATAAAATATATTTTTCTTTGTCAAGAGCTTATAGGGAACCTACACGTAGTGATTTTGAGAATAATATAAATATACAGCCAGAAGAATTGGTTGACTATGAGCTTGGATGGAAATTTAATACTAAAAAGTTTTATTTCAGCTCAAACCTATACTACATGAATTATAAAAACCAGTTGGTTTTGACGGGTGCTTTAGACGATGTTGGTTCGCCGATTAGAAAGAATAGTGGTAAAAGTTTCAGGAAAGGAATTGAGTTGGAATCTATATTCAAAGCCACTAATAATTTAGATATATCATCTAATATTAGTTTTAGTAGAAATAAAAATATCGATTATAAAACAAATTTTGATGGAGTTGTGACCAATTGGGGTGATACAGATATTTCATTTTCTCCAGATTTAGTTTCGTCAATTGGTATCAACTTTAGACCTAAAGAAGATATAAATATTTCAATATTAAATAAGTTTGTGGGAGAACAATTTATGAGTAATACTGAATCAGTTGTTTCAAAGCTTAATTCATATTCAACAACTGACCTTAATTTTATCTATAGATTTAAAAGATCAAAACACTTTAAGGAGATAATTTTCACGGCAATGATAAACAATATTTTTAATAAAGAATATGTGTCAAATGGTTATTATTATACTTATGATGATACTTGGTCTGAACCAAATATGATAACAACCATTGAGGGCGCGGGATATTATCCACAAGCCCTTAGAAATTTTTTATTAGGGATTACTTTTAAGCTTTAATAGCTACTGATTATTAATATATTCCCGCTTGATTCTACTCTATAAGGCTTAAGAGAACAAGTAAGAGCTACACCTATAGATTGTCCAGTAATCAAACTATAAGTGTTTTGTTCTGCACAACTGGATGTTGCTTCTAGGCCTGAAATAGTTAAAACTGAACATGGTAAATTAGTACGATTGGGATCAGCTGCATCCCAGGCTAAAAAACCAGTTCCTGAATTAGTAACAATAATACCCCCATTTCCGACATTAGGAATGTATATAGAGTTACTTATAAAATTCAATTCAGAGTTTTGAGGAAGATTTAAATTTAATTCATAGTATATGTCAAGATTTAATAAATAGGAACATTGTGAATTATTTATATTTTTACTACAATTAGTATAAAATATTATATTAAATAAAAGGATAAAAAATAGTTTACGCATTATATAAAAGTACAATAAAAAACTATCTTTAAATATTTTGTATATTTGATTAAGGTCTCGCATTAGCGAGATTTTTTCTTCTAAACAAGTAGGATATTTTAAAATTATTGATATGGCAAAAATTTCATATTATACGTCAGAAGGACTTAAAAAATTAAAAGACGAATTAAATCAGCTTAAGGATATTGAAAGACCTAAAGCTTCAAATGCAATTGCTGAAGCCAGAGATAAAGGTGATTTGAGTGAAAATGCTGAATATGATGCTGCAAAAGAGGCTCAGGGAATGCTAGAAATGAGAATTTCAAAGCTGGAGGAAACTTTATCAAATGCAAGAATAATAGATGAATCCCAACTTGATAATACTAAAGCACTTGTTCTTTCTCAGGTAAAAATTAAAAATAATTTAAATGGGATGATTATGGACTATACATTAGTTGCTGATGGTGAAGCTGATTTGTCAAAAGGAAAGATTTCTGTAAACTCGCCAATAGGTAAAGGTTTATTAGGGAAATCAGTAGGTGATATTGCACAAATTAATGTACCAAGTGGAATAATTGACTTTGAAATAATCAAAATATCTAGATAAATGCCTACTATATTTTCAAAAATAATTAACGGAGATATTCCTTGTTATAAAGTTGCAGAGGATGATAATTTTTTAGCTTTTTTGGATATTAACCCAAATTCTATAGGTCATACACTTTGCATCCCTAAAATTGAGATTGATGATATACTAGATTTGGATAAAGAAAGTTTTGAAAAACTTATGCTTTTCTCTAGAAAAGTTGCAATTTCCATTAAAAATGTTATTAACTGTAAAAAAGTTGCAATTTCAATAATAGGATTAGAAGTTCCACATATTCATGTTCATTTGATACCTATTAATACAATGAAGGATGCAAATTTTAGCAATAAAATTTCGCTCAGTTCATCTAAATTTACAGAAATAGCAACATTGATTTCAAATTCATTTTACTGTGTTTAGTTTGATTAACATGATGGTGCCATTATTTTGGCTTGAATTATAAACCTTAATTTCACCTGAATGATAATCTTCTATAATTCTTTTTGCTAAGGACAAGCCTAATCCCCAACCTCTTTTTTTTGATGTAAATCCAGGTTTAAATATTTTTTTATGTAAAGATTTGTCAACTCCTATTCCATCATCAGTAATATATATGTTAATTCTATTTTGATCTTTTATTATATCGATATTTATATTTCCCTTATCTCTAATTGCGTCAATACTATTTTTTATTAAATTTTCAATACACCAACCAAATAATTGTGGATTTATATTAGCATCAATTTTATATTTAGGCTTTATAAATTTTAATTGTATTTTTTTACTAATCCGAGAAGATAAGTAATTTACTATTTTATCGATTTCCTCTAAAATATCTAGTTTGATAAGATTTGGATCGGAACCAATTTTACTAAATCTTTCAGAAATTATATTAAGCCTATCTATATCTTTTTCAATTTCATTTAAATATGATTTATCATCAATCTTATTTTTTAAAAGTTCAATCCAACCCATAAGAGAAGTTAAAGGAGTTCCTATTTGATGCGCCGTTTCTTTTGCCATCCCAGACCATAATTTATTTATTTCTGCAATTTTTGAATTTTTGAAAAATAAAAATGCAATAAAGCCAAAAATAGCTGCTATAATCAGCAGAGCTGAAGGATAGTATTTTAGTTTATTTAATAAAGGTGAATTTCCATAGTATAGTGTTGAAATTTTTTCTTTACCAAAATTTATTTCAATGGGTTGATTTTCAGATTTATATTTTTCTATAAGTCTATTAATTTTGATAGTATCATTTAAATCTAATTCAGGAATATTATTTATTTCTATGGATCCGTTGTTATCAACTTTTATCATTGGAGTCGAAGTATTTTTTTTTAATATTTCAAGATTAAGATTTGATATTTCACCTTGAATATTGGCTACTTCTTTAGTTGCCAATGACCACAATTCCATTTTATTTCTTTCTTCATGCTTAAAATTCTGCACAAATAAATAAGTATTCCATAAAATTGCAGAAATAATAACTGATGAGAAAATAATTATCACCCAATTTAAAAACTTTGAGTTTTTATTCATCTTTAATTAATGTAATTAAATATAGTAAGTTTATCTCTAAATTAAACTTCAATATTTCTTATTTATTATCTATCTTCATATTTGATATAAAAATTTTTAATATATGGAAATCCAGGGATCGATAAAAGTAATAGGAGATGTTCAAGAAATTAGTGCAACTTTTAAAAAAAGAGAACTTGTAGTTACTACAGAGGAACAATACCCCCAAACAATATCAGTTGAATTTGTACAAGACAAAACAGATCTATTAAATAATTATAAGGTTGGTCAAAATGTTAAGGTCAATATTAATTTGAGAGGTAGACAATGGGAGAATCCACAAACAAAAGAAATTAAATATTTTAATTCTATTCAGGGGTGGAGAATTGAATTATTAGAATCTGCCAATAATACTGAGGATCTACCTCCTTTGGATAATTTATCTCCATTTGAGCCTGCTTCAGAAACAAATGACGAAGATTTAGATGATCTTCCTTTTTAATATTCTATGCTTACAATTAAAGAATTAAATAGTTTTAAAAATAGAAATGATTTTATTAAGGTTCTTAAAAATAAGTTGCCTAAAAAAGAATATGATAAAATTATCGAAAAAAGTAATTATAATAAAAAAATAATTGAATTACAGTCATCTTTAGTCAATCTTCAAAATTGGGTTCAAAATAATAATAAAAGGGTTTGTGTGATTTTTGAAGGTCGTGATGCTGCTGGAAAAGGTGGGTCAATCAAAAGATTTGTAGAGCACCTCAATCCTAGATTTTCAAGAGTTGTGGCCCTTTCTGAACCGTCAGAAATTGAAAAGAGTCAATGGTATTTTCAAAGATATCTTCAAAAAATGCCTAATGCAGGTGAAATTGTATTTTTTGATAGAAGCTGGTATAATAGAGCTATTGTTGAACCAATAATGGATTTTTGTGATAAAAATCAATATAATCAATTTATGAATCAGGTAAATGATTTTGAAAAAATGTTAGTTGACGATGGAATAGTTTTATTAAAATTATGGTTTTCCATTTCAAAAGAAGAACAAAGATCCAGATTTATAAATAGGTTATCAAATCCTCTAAAAACTTGGAAATTTAGCAAGGTTGATATGGAAGGGCAAAAAAAATGGGATTTATACACCGAGTTTAAAGAAAAGATGTTTTTAAAAACTAATTCAGAATACGCCCCGTGGAAAATAATTGATAGTAATAATAAATTATCTGCCAGATTAGAGTCTATCGAGTATGTATTGTCACATTTTAAAAACATCAAAGTTGATAAAAGTTCTTTATTAAATAGTACTTATAATAGAAAACAGAAATCAATGGACTTTTCAGCTAAAGATTTAAAACTCTTAAATAAGAAAAAAGCATTAATTAGCCTACTTTCGAGAGAAAAAACCTCTCTCACACATACACTCAGATACATAAAATATGAAAAAGATTTAAAGAAGCTTCAGTTAGAAATGATTAAATTACAAAACTGGGTTTTTAAAAATAATAAAAAAATAATCATTGTTTTTGAAGGGAGAGATGCCGCAGGAAAGGGTGGGGCAATTAGAAGAGCAATTCAAAACTTAAATCCAAGAAAATTAAAAGTGGTAGCATTGCCTAAACCCTCTAAAATTGAAGAGGGTCAATGGTATTTCCAAAGATATATAAATCATTTTCCTAAAAATGGTGAAATTGTTTTTTTTGATAGGAGTTGGTATAATAGAGCTATTGTAGAACCTGTAAATAAGTTTTGTTCAACAAATGAATATAAAAATTTCATGGACAATGTTAATAAATTTGAAAAAATTTTAACTGATAATAATATTATTCTTTTAAAATTTTATTTTTCTATTTCTAAAAAAACTCAAGAAAAAAGATTTAATGAAATACAGAATAGTACTTTAAAAAAATGGAAGTATACAGCCGTTGACAGCAAAGCGCAAAATTTGTGGAACAAATATTCTAATTATAAAGATAAAATGTTTGAAAAAACTAACACAAAAAATTCTCCATGGAATATAATTTCAGCAGATAGAAAAATATTTGCAAGAACTAAAGTGATTAAATTGATATTAAAAAATATCCCTTATGATTCAAATACACTTATACACTCTGAAAAAATTAGATTTTAAATTTTACGAATAAACTCCATGACTTTAACAGAATTATTAACTGAGAAGTCTCCGATATTAGTTCTTCTTAACCATGTTAAATGTGCACCTGATAATAATTCTTTACCATAATCATCAACCAATGATCTTATATAGGTTCCTTTACTGCACGTAACACTAAACGAAACCTCTGGAAATTTTATTGATGTAATTTCAAACTTTTCTATAATTACTTTTCTTTTTTCTCTGTTAATTTTTTTTCCTTCTCTAGCCAGTTTATATAATCTTACTCCATTTTTTTTGATTGCTGAATACATTGGAGGTTTTTGTAAAATTTCACCTATGAACTTTTTAGAAGTTTTCAATAGTAGTTTTTCATTAATGTGGTTTACAGGGTAATTAATATTGGGTTTTGTTTCTAAATCAAATGATGGGGTTGTGGAGCCAATAATCATTTTTCCGTCATATACTTTTTTCATTGCAGAAAAGTTGTCTATACTTTTTGTCATTTTCCCATAACAAATAATCAGAAGCCCTGTAGCAAGAGGGTCAAGAGTTCCAGCATGACCAACTTTAATTTTTTTAATATTTAATTTTTTTTTGATTGATTGTCTGATTTTATTGACAACATCAAAAGAAGTCCAATGTAACTCTTTATCAATTAGAATAAATTCTCCATCCTTAATATTTAAACTCATTAAATTATAATATATAAATTGATATTAATCCCATAATAAAGCAGTAATAACTAAAATATATTAAATTATTATTATTCACAATTTTTAGCATCCACTTACAAGCCATAATCCCAAATAAAAATGAAGAAGAAAAACCAATAACTAAAACCGAAATTTTTAATTGATGAGAAAAAATATCACCCGTTATGATGTCTTTCAGAATGGCTCCAAAAATTACTGGAATTACGATTAAAAAAGAAAATTCAGCACTATCTCTATTTTTATTTCCTAAAAATAATGAGGTGCATATTGTTGCTCCTGATCTTGAAATTCCAGGTAAAATAGCAAAAGCTTGAGCTATTCCAATAATTATCGAATCAGTTTTAGATATTTTTTTATTTTTTGGTTTAATAATTTTGGTCAAAAAAAGTAATAATCCTGTGACTATTAACATTAAACCTACAAGACTAGTATTTCCAGCAAATAAAAACTCTATTTCATCATTTAATGTGAAGCCAATAATTCCTGCAGGAATTATTGCAAAAATAATTTTAAGGATATAATTTCTACTTTTTATTGATTTTTTTGTTAAAAAACCTGCAAATAATTCTTGTATTTTTTTTTTAAAAACTACAATAGTACTCAATGCAGTTGCAAAGTGTAAAATTGAAGTCATTAAAAGATTTTCAGATGGAAGTTGATTTGCATCTAATAATTTTCTTGTAATTTCCAAGTGACCACTAGACGAAATAGGTAGAAATTCTGTTAGGCCCTGTATTATTCCTAAAATGAAGGCGTCTAACTCATTCATATTTTTTAATTTATTTTTTTGACGATTTTAGTATTGAATATATTTGAATTACAAAACCAATTAAAATAAGTGTAGGCGCCAATCTTATTTTTTGAAAATCATAAATATTATTGTCAAAAAAATTTGGATCCTCACTTCCTCCTCCAGACATAAGTATAAATCCAATTATAATAAATAACAACCCTAAAATAATTAATCTAAAATTATTTTTTTTTAATAAGAATTCTTTTTTAATTTTTTTCATCATTAAATATCTAACCTGTCTGCCTTAATTTTTAAAATATTTTGTGTTGCAAAAAAAGTACTTATATAGCTAATTATAAAACCTAAAGTTATAATTCCAATAAATAAAATATAAACAGATTTCATATCAATATTTTTAATAAAATCTATATTTAAATCAAAATAATAAAGAATTAAAGATATTAAACATATAGAAATAATTGACGAGATTAAACCTAAAATTATATTAGTTTTTATGAACGGCTTTCTAATAAAAGATTTTTTAGCTCCAACTAATTGCATAGTTTTTATCAATTTTCTATTTGAATAAATGGACAATCTTATGGATCCGTTAATTATCAGAAATGTAAAAAGCAAGAACACACCAATTGAAGGTAGTAACCAAAAGGAAATTTTTTTAATATTTTTATTTATTAGATTGATTAAATTTTTATCATAAACGATCTCGTCAATATATTTATTTCTACTTAAAATATTTGAAATACTATCAAGTTTTGTTGATTCAACATATTCACTTTTTAAGTTTATATCTATAGAATCTACTAATGGGTTATAGCCTAAATCTTTAATAAAATCTTCCCCGTATTCGTCTTTCATTATCATAACTGCATTTTCCTTTGAAATAAAGTTGAGATTTTCAATATATTTACTAATTAATAATTCATTTTTTAATTGTATGATTTCAACATTTTTTACGTTTTCCTTTAAAAATATGGACACTGAAAAACTTTCTTTAAATGAATTAATAATTGAATTTGAGCTTATAAAAAATAAACCAAAAAACCCAAATAAAAATAATACAATGGACATAATGATTACAATAGACATGTATGATGTCATTAACCTTTTATTTTTAATTTTATTCATATGTTTTAATTATTATTAAAAGTAGTGAACAAATCAATAATTAAAAAGGTTTTCTATTCTTAGTATTAAATGTAAATTTGTTTTTTGGTCAATTAACATATAATGGAATATAATTTTAGAAGTATAGAGCAAAAATGGCAAAAGTATTGGTATGAAAATAAAATATATTCAACTAATAATAATTCTAACCTCCCAAAATATTATGTTTTAGATATGTTTCCTTATCCGTCTGGATCTGGATTACACGTTGGTCACCCACTTGGATATATTGCATCGGATATAATTTCAAGATATAAAAGAGCAAAGGGATTTAATGTTTTACACCCTATGGGTTTTGATTCTTTTGGGCTTCCTGCTGAACAATATGCTATAAAAACTGGACAACATCCGAAAGTTACAACAGAAAAAAATATTGTAAGATTTAAAGACCAATTGAACAAGCTAGGACTTTCTTATGACTGGGATAGAGAAATAAAAACTAGTGATAGTGAATATTATAAATGGACTCAGTGGATTTTTTTAAAGCTATACAATTCATATTTTGACAAAAAAGAAAATAAAGCTAAAAATATTTCAGAATTAAGAATTCCTGATTCTCTAACAAAATCTGAAAAAAATTATTTTATAGATTCTAAAAGATTAGCTTATTTAGACACTATTGATGTTAATTGGTGTGAAGAGCTGGGTACTGTCTTGGCAAATGAAGAAGTAATTGGAGGCTTAAGTGAAAGAGGAGGCTTTCCTGTTGTGAGAAGACCGATGAAACAATGGGTTATGAGAATAACCGAATATGCTGACAGATTAATTGAAGATCTAGATGGGTTAGATTGGCCCGATTCAATCAAGGCATCACAAAAAAATTGGATTGGTAAATCAACAGGTGCTGAAATCACTTTTCAAATTGATGATAATAATACAATTGATGTTTTTACAACGAGACCTGATACTATTTTTGGAGCTACTTATTTAGTTATAGCACCTGAACATCCAATTCTTAAAGATATTATCACAAATGAACAAAGTGAGGAAATAGAAGATTATTGTAAAAACACTTTACTTAAAAGTGATCTTGAAAGACAAGAAAACCAAAAAAATAAAACAGGAGTTTTTACTGGTGCTTATGCAATTAATCCGTTAACCGAGCAAAAGATCCCTATATGGATTTCTGATTATGTTCTATACGGATATGGAACAGGGGCGATAATGGCCGTACCTGCACACGATGAAAGAGATTTTGAATTTGCGAAAAAATTTAATTTAAGAATCATTAAGGTAATTAAAAGTGATCAAGATTGTTATTCTGGAGAAGGTGAAATAATAAATTCGTCTAATTATAATGGCTTGATGAGTGAAGATTTTAAAAATATTATAACTACTTATTTGGAAAAAAATAAAGCAGCTAAAAAAACCACAAATTATAAGCTGAGAGATTGGGTTTTTACAAGGCAAAGGTATTGGGGTGAACCAATACCCATTTTACATGCTGACGAGGGAACGGTAGGTCTTGATGAAAAAGATTTACCTCTTAAACTTCCGGAAGTCGATTCTTATTTACCTACTTCTGACGGGCTTTCCCCTTTGGCTAGAAATTCTGAATGGAAATCAGTAAATATTAATGGTAAGAATTTTATTCGTGAAACCAATACAATGCCTCAGTGGGCGGGATCATGCTGGTACTATTTGAGGTTTCTAGATCCTAAAAATAATGATTCGTTTGCTTCGAAAAAAAACATTAGCTATTGGATGCCTGTTGATCTTTATATAGGTGGAGCTGAACATGCAGTTCTTCACCTTCTTTATTCTAGATTTTGGCACAAGGTCTTATTTGATTTAGGCTATGTCAATACACCGGAACCCTTTAAAAAATTAGTCAATCAGGGTATGATTTTAGGAAACAGTGCATTTATTTACAGAAAAATTGATGGGAAAAGTTATGTGTCAGCAGAAATAGCATCTAAATACAAGACCCAAAGAATTCATGTTGATATTAATTACGTGAACGAAAAGAATGAATTAGAATTAGAATTATTAAAAAATAATAATTCTGAATTTTTAAATGCTTCTTTTGAATTTAAAGATAAATTTTATGTAGATCGAGAAGTTGAAAAAATGTCAAAGTCTAAATATAATGTTGTAAATCCTGATGATATTTGTGAAAAATACGGTACGGATACCTTAAGACTTTACGAGATGTTTTTGGGTCCACTTGAACAATCAAAACCATGGAATACGGCAGGTATTTCGGGAGTTCATAATTTTTTAAAGAAATTTTGGAAGCTATATTTTGATTCAGATTCTAATTTATTAGTTAAGGATACTGATCCCAGTGAAATAAGTATGAAATCTCTACACAAGTGTATAAAAAAAGTTTCAGATGATATCGAATCTTTTTCTTTTAACACAGCAGTTTCAGCTATGATGATTTTAGTAAATGAATTAACATCTCAAAAATGTAGAAGTAGAAATATATTAGAACCATTAATCTTGATTATTTATCCTTTTGCCCCTCACATTTCAGAAGAAATTTGGGAAAATTTAGGAAATAAAAAATCAATCGTTTATTCAAAATATCCAGATTTTATTGATTCATATTTACAGGACAACACAAAAATTTATCCAGTATCGATAAATGGTAAGTTAAAGCATAAAATAGAATTGTCTCTAGATTTGACAAAAGATCAAATTGAAGCTAGGATTTTATCCGATGAAACTATTCTTGAAAAATTAAATGGAATTGAGCCAAAAAGAATTATTATCGTACCAGGTAAAATTATAAATTTTGTTATATGATTTTTGGTGTTTCATTAACAGCTCCATGGCCATATTTTGTATACAAATCAAATAAGTTTATTAAATAGTAATCTGTCTATTTATTTGTTGATCTAAAGATATATAGGTTTCGGTGCGAGAGACACCTTTAATTGTTTGTATTTTTTTTGTAAGAATTTCCATTAAGTCTTCATTATCCTTACATAACAATTTTGTAAGTACACTCCAATCTCCTGTGGTATAGTGACATTCTAATATTTCAGGAATTTCTTTTAATTTATTAACTACACTCAAATTATTTGTTGCTCTATCCAAAAAAATACCTATATAAGCCATCGTTGTAAAACCCAATACTTTATGATTGATTTCTATACTTGATCCAATGATTAAATTTTGCTTTTCTAGTTTTCTTAATCTTTGATGGATAGCAGCTCCTGAAATACCAATATTTTTTGCTATTTCGAGAATCGGCCTTCTTGAGTTTGACATTAGCATTCTGAGGATTTGCTTATCAATACCGTCTAATTTCATAAGATCATTTTTCATTCATATACTCATTAAAGGTTATACCATTGATTTTTAATTCTTTGAGAACGGGGTTGTATATTTCTCTATCAATTGGAGTGTGAATTCCCGTAAGATTAATTTTATTATTTAATAAAAGTATCGAAGAAATTGCAAGGGGTAATCCAACTGTTTTAGCCATTGCGGTGTAGGTATCATCTTTTCCTTTGCATACCATTGTAGAAATTATTTTTTCTTTTTCCCCAATACTCGTTTCATATCCAAACTCATGATACATCACTATCATATCCTTGTCTTTTTTTTCTAATCTCCATGAATCTTTTAAAATATATTCTAATATTTGAGCAGGTGATGCATTTTTCAATGGGATTTTTTTATTTGAACTAAGGATATCTATTTCCTTAAGCTTTTCCCAGTTTTCATCACCTTTTGAGATTGAAAGAACCTTTGCAAGTTTTTCTTCAATTTGTAATTGATCATCATAGGGTAAAAAACAATTTAGATATTCTCTGTAACTCATATTATTAGAGTTTGAAATTTTGAAACCATCATTTGTTAGCCCAAGCTTAACGAACATATCCCATGATTCAGAAAATCCAACTTTTCTTATTGTTCCCCTTATCATAGTTTGGATTTCATTTAAACCATAAATCTCTCTGTATTTTAAAGAATCACGATTTGGATAGACTTCAAATAGGCCATGTCCGATGACTTGTATCTTTTTAGTATTTTTAAAAAGTCTACAGTAAGGAATATACTTGTGCTTATTATTTATAATATATTTAGCAGGATTTCCTTGTCCAGCTAAAACAACGTTTCTTGGATTCCAAGTAAATTTATAATTCCATTTATTATTGTTACTTTCAGGAGCTATCAATCCACCGGTGTAAGATTTAAATGAATTTATTTTAGCCCCTTCATTTATCAATTGATCAATAATTTTTTTTGCACTCATGTGATCAATTCCTGGATCTAGTCCCATTTCATTCAAAAAAAATAACCCGCTGTTTTTTACATCATTTTGAAGATTTTTCATCTCCTCGCTAACATAGGATGCCGTCAATAAGTTTTTTTTAAATTTAAGACATGTTTTTGCTAAAATTATATGAAATTTGGCAGGTAGCATCGAAATAATTAAATCAGCATCAGAGATGTAGCTTTCTCTTTCGGTAGCATTATAAATATCAATTGATGAAACAGCACAATTATTATTTATTGCATAATGCTCTAAATGATCAGTGCTAATATCAGTTATATGAATTAACAATTCTTCTTTTAGCGAATTTTTGAGTAAATATTTAATTAAATAAGGAGAGGATTTACCCGCACCCACTATTAAAATTTTTCTCATAGCCCGTTAATTTAATTATAATATTAGTAAATAATTATTAGTATTAATTAAATAATTTAGATTAATTTTAATTACTATAATCTATTGAAAATCTCAAATATGATCGTAGAATCAAACGATTTAGATAATCAAACAATTTCTCTAAAAAGTTACGGAATAAACAGTTCTAAAATAAATTATAATCTTTCTATTGAAGAATTATATAAATTATGTACTGAAAATGATCTTGGAACTTTAACTAACAAAAATGTACTTGCTATAAATACCGGAAAATTCACTGGTAGATCACCTAAAGACAGATATATAGTTTTGGATATAAACACTAAAGAAAAAGTATGGTGGGGAGAAATAAATAGACCTATTACTCAGGAAGTTTTTGATAATTTATATTCAAAAATAGTAGTTCATTTTTCTAAAAAGGAACTTTACGTAAGAGATTCTTATGCGTGTGCTTCTCAAAATTTCAGATTAAATATAAGAACTATTTGCGAATACCCGTGGAGTGATATTTTTTCATATAATATGTTCATTAGACCTGAAATAAATGAAAAGTTTAATATTGAATGGACTGTAATTTCCGCACCTGATTTTAAGGCAAACCCAGATCTTGACGGAGTTGATAACGAAAATTTCTCTATTATTAATTTTTCAAAAAAAATGATCATAATTGGTGGAACAGGATATACAGGGGAGATAAAAAAAGGTATTTTTTCTGTTTTAAATTTTATTCTTCCATTACAAGAAAACACTTTGCCAATGCATTGCAGTGCTAATTCTGGAACAAATAATGATACTTCAATATTTTTTGGTCTTTCGGGTACCGGAAAAACAACTCTCTCAACAGATTCTTCTAGAAAATTAATCGGTGATGATGAACACGGATGGGATGAAAAGGATAATATTTTTAATTTTGAAGGTGGTTGCTACGCAAAGGTTTTAAATTTATCAGCTGAAAAAGAACCTGAGATATATAATGCGATAAAACCTGGTGCATTATTAGAAAATATTATTATTGGTGAAAATGGAGTTGTTGATTTCAATAATAAATCTATAACTCAAAATACAAGGGTTAGCTATCCAATCAATTTTATTGAAAATATTAAAAAACCTTCAATAGGAAATAATCCCACAAATATATTCTTTCTTACCGCTGATGCATTTGGTGTTTTACCACCAATTTCAAAATTAAACGCAAGTCAATCAGCATATCATTTCATTTCTGGATACACGTCTAAATTGGCGGGAACCGAGGCGGGTGTAGATGAGCCTGTTCCTTCATTTTCTGCATGTTTTGGCGCTCCTTTTATGCCGCTACACCCAACTGTATACGCAAAAATGTTAATCAAAAAAATGAAAGACTCTGGAGTAAATGTTTGGTTAGTTAATACAGGTTGGACTGGAGGCCCATATGGTATTGGAAAACGAATGAAGCTTAATTATACCAGAGCAATGATCAACGCAGCGATGTCTGGTGAACTAGATAAGGCAAATAATGACAATTATCATATTCACTCGGTTTTTAATCTAAAGCAGCCAAGGGTTTGCCCAAATGTGCCAAATAGTGTATTGAGTCCTAGACAAACTTGGAATAATGATTCGAAGTATTATAAGAAAGCTTATATGCTTTCCAAAGCATTTAATAAGAATTTTGAAAAATTTTTAGACGAGGCAGACAATCAAATCTTAGCTGGAGCGCCAAATATAAAATAAGCTATTTTTTATTAGCTTTAGCGATGTAATTATCTAATGCCATAGTCATTGAAGGAAATTTTGGTGATGGTGCATAAATATCAACTTTTAACCCTTTTTCTTCTACAGTTTTTTTTGTAATTGCTCCAAAAACAGCAATTCTTGTATTACTTTGTTTAAAGTCAGGAAAATTATGAAGTAAAGATTCTATCCCTGATGGGCTAAAGAAAACTAAAATATCATAAGTTACATCAGCTAGATGAGATAAATCGCTAATAACAGTCTTATAGAAAACAGATTGTCTCCAGCTTATTTCTAAACCATCCAGTAGTTTTGGAACTTCGGGTTTTAATTTATCAGTAGTAGGTAAAAGAAAATTTTCATTTGAATGTTTTTCAATTAATGGACATAAATCTTCAAAGGTTCTTTTTCCAACATAAATTTTCCTTTTTCTGTAAACAACATGATTTTGCAGATATAATGCAACTACTTCAGATTGACAAAAGTATTTCATAGAATCAGGAACTTTAAATCTCATTTTATCACAAATCCTAAAATAGTGATCTACTGCATATCTACTGGTAAGAATAATTGCAGAAAATTTGGTTAAGTCAATCTTTTGAAGCCTTATCTCTTTTACGGTAGCACCTTTGACATGAATGAAAGGAATAAAATCAATTTTTACTTTTCTTCTTTTTTTTAATTCTAGAAAAGGTGAATTTTCAAGTTTTGGTCTAGGCTGCGAAACTAAGATTGTTTTTACTTTCATTATATATTTCACGTTTATATAAAAATATTATTTATAAAAAAATAATATGGAATTATTTCAAGAGTGCAAAGATACAAAATAAAATAAAACCAGTTTTTTATTAAGATTTTTTTAAATAAATAAAAAAGTCTTAAATGAAAATATATAATGTAAAGTATAGTTAGAGAAATAGAAAACAAAATTATCTCATCTCTAAATGAATTTGTATACACACACAAAATATTAAACAAAAAAATTAATATTCCAGCTGAATTGAAATATAATAATTTTAAGTTAATGTAGTTTTTAGATAAATTTTTAAAATCAAATATAAATCCTATTATTATTTCTAAAATATATTTTAAAATAATAAAAAATGTTATTGAGGTAAGTTTTAATTCAAAATCTGTATTATTAAAAATATTGGTTTTAGAATGTGTGGTTAATATAGAGATATTTATAACGAAAAAAATTAAAAAAAGAATATCAAAAAAGTTTAAAGACACCTTATCATTAAATTCTTTTTTAAAAAAACGTGCATTAATCAAAAATCTATTGAAATTAAACCTTTTTAACAGAAAAATATATAACGATAAAAAAACTAGAAGAATTGTTAAAAAGTCATTTGAAATAGATTCTCTAATCATATTTTTTAAATAATATTTCTTTTTAGACTAAAAATTATACTTTAGCTAAAAATTAATGAATGAATGATGTTCTAATTATAATACCTACTTATAATGAAGGTGAAAATATCTCAAGAATAATAGAATCAATATTTTTAACTCACAATAATATTAATATTCTAGTTGTTGACGATAATTCTCCTGATGGAACATCCGGTAAAGTTAAAGAACTTATTTCAAAATTCTGTAAGAATTTATTTCTTATAACGAGAGATTCTAAACTAGGCCTAGGTACTGCCTACTTGGTTGGATTTAATTGGGCTATAAAAAATAGATTTAAATATGTGATTTCAATGGATGCTGATTTTTCTCATAATCCCAAAGACATAGAAAGACTATATAATTCATGTAAAATTAATCAGAATGATATATCAATTGGTTCTAGATATGTCAAAGGTATTAATGTTGTTAACTGGCCTCTTGAAAGAATTTTATTATCTTATATGGCTTCGTGGTATGTGAGAATTATTACCGGAATGAACATTAAAGATCCTACTTCAGGCTTTGTTTGTTATTCTGTGAAATCACTAAAAAAAATATCATTAACTTCGATAAAATTCAACGGTTACGCATTCCAAATAGAAATGAAATTTAAGCTTTTTTTAATTAAATGTTTTTTAAAAGAAGTTCCAATAATATTTACTGACAGGAAATATGGAAAATCTAAGCTAAACAGCTCTATTATCGGTGAAGCTTTTTTTGGTGTAATTTCAATGAAATTTAAAAGTTTATTTAATATTTCATAAAAATGAATAAAATCCTGATAAAAAATTGCAGAATTATAAACGAGGGTGAAATTTTTGAGTCTGATATTTTAATTGAAAACCTAAAGATTAAAAAAATTTCAAGCTCGATAAGTGCAGATAGGCCAAATACTAATATTATAGATGCTAAGGGGAATTATATTATTCCTGGACTTATTGATGATCAGGTACATTTTAGAGAGCCAGGGCTAACGCACAAAGGGAATATTTTTTCTGAGTCAAGAGCTGCAGTAGCTGGAGGTATAACATCTTTTTTTGAAATGCCCAATACAAATCCTAATACGACAACAATTAATGAATTAAATAAAAAGTTTGAAATTGCAAAAAATAACTCATTGGCAAATTATTCTTTCATGTTTGGTGGGACTAACACTAATCTTGAAGAGATTTTAAAAAACGATTTAACGCAAATTCCTGCAGTCAAGCTTTTTCTTGGTTCATCGACCGGAAATATGTTAGTAGATGATTTGGATTCTTTAGAGAAAATTTTTTCTAATGTTCAAATACCAATTGCTGCTCATTGTGAAGATGAACAAACCATAAAAAATAACTTACAATTACATATGGATACTTATGGAAATAATATCCCTATAAATTATCATCCTAAAATTAGAACTGAAGAAGCTTGTTTTATTTCCTCTAGTATGGCGGTTGGATTGGCTAAAAAAACAGGAGCAAGATTGCATGTATTTCATCTTTCAACTGCTCGTGAGCTTGCTTTATTTTCAAATAATATACCTCTAAAAGATAAAAAAATAACTTCTGAGGTATGTATTCATCATCTTACATTTTCTGATCAAGATTATGATAAATATGGAAGTAAAATAAAATGGAATCCAGCTATTAAAACATCTAATGATAGAGAAATGCTATGGAGTGGGTTAAATAATGATTTAATCGATGTAATAGCTACAGATCATGCACCTCATACTATTGAAGAAAAAAATAATTCATATACTAAATGTCCATCTGGAGGACCTTTAGTTCAGCATTCACTTGTATCTATCTTGGAAGGTTTTCATAATGATAAAATTTCTTTGGAAAAAATAATAGAAAAGATGTGTCATAATCCTGCTATATTATTTGACATTAAAAAAAGAGGTTATATCAGAGAGGGTTATTACGCTGATCTAGTAATTTTTAATTTAAATGATTCATGGAAAGTTTCAAAAGAGAATTTATTATATAAATGCTTGTGGTCCCCTTTTGAAAATAAAGTATTTAAATCTAGGATATTATATACATTTGTAAACGGAAATATTGTTTATTCCAATGGGATAATTAACGATTCAAAACTGGGAATGAAAATTAAATTTAACAGATGAAAAATTATTTGATAATATTATTGATAATATTTTATTCTTGTGATTTTATTAATAATTCGAGTAAAATACCTGATGATTTAATTAGTCAAGAGAAAATGATTGATATATTATATGATATGTCACTTTTAAGTGTTTCAAAAGGAATCAATAAGAATATTTTAGAAAATAATGGTATGAAACCTAAATCTTATATTTTAAATAAACACAATATAGATAGTTTGCAATTTGTAATTAGTAATACTTATTATTCGAATGATTTAGAAAAATATTTACATATTTATGATATGGTTTTAGAAAAGTTAGAATTTAACAGAGAAATAATTATTGATAGTATTCAAAAATATAAAAAAAATAGAGGATTAAGAAGTAAAGAAATTATTCAGGAAAATGTTGATGATAGTACAGAGTTATCGATACCAATAATTTAATTAAAGCTTAATTTTTAAAAAAATAGATTATATTAGGATAGGATTAATAATTTATTAATGAATAATTTTATAGAAGAATTAAAGTGGCGTGGATTAATTCATGACTTTACACCTGGTATTCAAAAATTTTTAAATGAAAAGTTTAGGTCTGCATATATAGGTTTTGATCCTACTTCTGATTCTTTACACATAGGTAACTTGGTTCCAATAATGTTATTATCTCATTTTCAAATTTGCGGACACAAACCAATTGCCTTAATCGGTGGTGCCACTGGAATGATTGGGGACCCCTCTGGAAAATCATCTGAAAGAAACCTTTTGAATGAGAAGACTTTACGTCATAATGAGAATTGTCTGAAAAAGCAATTATCAAGTTTTTTGTCGTTTGATAAAAATTCTGAAAATAGTGCTATTCTTTTAAATAATTATGATTGGATGAAAAACTTTTCTTTTTTGAAATTCATCCGGGATGTTGGTAAACATATCACGGTTAATTATATGATGTCAAAAGACTCTGTAAAAAATAGAATTTCATCAGAATCAGGAAATGGGATGAGTTTTACCGAATTTACTTATCAAATGGTACAAGGATTTGATTTTTTATTTTTAAACAGAAATCATAATTGCTCAATTCAAATGGGTGGAAGTGACCAATGGGGAAATATTACCACAGGAACAGAACTTATTAGAAGAATTGATAAGGGGAAAGGTTATGCTATAACATGTCCATTAATTACTAAATCTGATGGATCAAAATTTGGAAAGTCTGAAGGAGGAAATATTTGGTTAGACTCAGAAAAAACTTCAGTTTATAAATTTTACCAATACTGGTTAAATACATCGGATGAGGATGCAAAAGTATATATTAAAATCTTCACTTTTTTAGAAAAAAATATAATTGAACAACTAATAGTTGATCACGAAGCAAGTCCACATTTAAGAATTTTGCAAAAAAAATTAGCATCAGAAATAACGCGTATTGTTCATAATGAGGAAGAATTAAATAATGCAGTTAAAGCATCTGGAATTCTTTTTAGTAAAGATTTCATAAATGAAATAAACGAGATAGATGAAAATATTTTTTTGGATATATTTGAAGGTGTCCAAACTTGTGAATTATCATTAGATCAAATTGAAAAAGGAATAAATATAGTTAAGTCTCTTTCTGAAATTTCTGGTTTTTTATCTTCAAACTCCGAAGCAAGAAGAGCCTTAAAAGAAAACTCAATTTCTGTTAATAAGAATAAAGTTAGTGAAACATATACTTTGACTACAGGTGATTTGATCAGAAACAAATATATTATACTTAATAGAGGGAAGAAAAAAACATTTATTTTAAAAATTAAATAAATCAGATAAGCTGATTACAACCTCTTAAATCGCTGTTATCTATTCTTCCTAAAATTTGAAAGTTTGATTCTCCTACCATTTTCCCAAGATCATCGGTGGCAATAAAACTACAAGAATATAAATTTGCTAGATCTATTATATTAATACCCCCAGTTTTCTTATTGAATTCCATATTTTGAGCATCATTTATATCTCTTATAATTACTTTCATCCAGTTTGGACATTCAAATATTCCGTCTCCTTTTGAATAAGCTTGAGATAATAACTCAGTCATCCCATATTCACTGTGAATGTTTTTTATTCCAAATCCAGATTTTAAAACCTCATGCAATTCTTCTTTAACCATTTCTTTTCTCGTTCCTTTCATCCCGCCAGTTTCTAAAACAATAGTATTTTTTAAATTTATTTTTTTAGTTTCAATTAAATCTAAAAGCGCGTAAGAAACCCCAATTAAAATAATTTTTTTACCTAAGTTTTCAAGTCTTAATATTTTTTTTATCAACAAATCATATTCGTTTAAATAAAACCCGCTTTCTTCACAATTTGATTCATTTATTAATTTTTTTACCATATAAATTAATGATGAGCTTGTGTTTTGAATATATGTTGGTAGTAATCCAATAATTGTAAAATTAGATGGATCACTATAATTATTTATAAAATTTTTAAGGAAAGATTTTTCATAAAAATTTAGACTAGAAACATAATGTTTACTTGAAATATTAGTAGTTGTTCCACTACTTAAGAAAGTTTTTTCAATATTTTTAGAGCTTAAGATTTTGTGTGTTTTAAAAAACGAAATCGGTAGAAAGGGTATTTCTTCAACGTTATTTACATTTTTTGGATTTTTTTTAAAAAGATTACAAAAATTTTTATAGACAATGTTATTTTCATACTGAAATTTGAAAATTCGCATCGATAAGTCATTAAATTCTGAAGAATCAGAACATCCTAAAATTTCATCTAAACTAATCATTAGTCAAAAATATAATATTGTTTATTATCTACTTAAGAAATTGATAATAATGTATTAACTTATTGTTGTCAATCTTATTTTTAAAAAATTATAAATAAGATTTTTTAAATTTAACTAATGTTTATCTCAATATATTGAAAACCGAAAAATTTAAAATCTTACTCGTTGATGATGAACCAGATATAATAGAGATTATTTCATATAGTTTAAAGAATGCTAATTATGATGTTTATACTGCATCCAATGGATTAGAAGCAATAAAAATAGCAAAATCAATAATTCCACATTTAATAATTTTAGATGTTATGATGCCAGATATGGATGGTATTGAGGCATGCGAGATTATAAGAGAAGACCCCAATATTAGTAAAACACTTATTACTTTTCTTTCAGCTAGAGGGGAGGATTACAGTCAAATTGCTGGGCTAAATTCGGGTGCAGATGACTATATTACTAAGCCGATTAAACCTAAAGTATTAATTAGTAAAGTAAAATCTTTACTAAGGAGAATTTCAGATGATCAGAATGAGATTATTGAATTTAAAAATTTAATAATAGATAAAACAGGTTATAAAGTCCTAGTTGAAAAAAATGAGATATCATTACCTAGAAAAGAATTTGAATTGTTATTTTTATTAGCATCAAAACCTGACAAGGTTTTTAAAAGAGATTTTATTTTAGAATCAATTTGGGGAAACGATGTAATTGTAGGAGATCGAACCATTGACGTACATATACGAAAGCTTCGTGAAAAAATTGGCTCATCATATTTAAAAACTGTTAAAGGAGTTGGCTATAAATTCATAATTTAATGTCTAAAAAGTTCAGATCTAGTTCTTATAAGTTTTCTTTTCAAACTTCTTTATATATATCCTTGGCTTCACTTATTATTTTTAATATGAAAATAATTTTTAACGGTTCATGCTCTGGTACTTGTTATATTGAAAAATTTTTTGATAGCATTTTGTCTATGGAGTTTTTGTTGGTTTGGGTTTCCATTTTTATAATTTCTTTTATAATTCTTCAAAAAAGAGTTCAAACAATGTTTTTAAATAGAATAAAGCAGATTTACGAAGATTTAGATTTCAAGTCAGATTCTTTGATATCAACTTCAAGTATTGTTTCAAATATGGATTTACTTATTGAAGATCTTGGAGAATATGTAAAGATTAAAAAAATAGAAATTGAATCGCTTAAAAAGCAGGATCAATACAGAAAAGAATTTATAGGAAATGTGGCACACGAATTAAAAACTCCTTTATTTTCCATACAAGGATACATTTCAAATTTATTAGATGGAGCAGCTAGTGATAAAATATTATTAGCAAAATATTTAAATAGAGCCGACAAAAGTGTTGAAAGACTTGCGTATATAATTAAAGATCTTGATTTAATTTCACAAATTGAATCTTCAACAACAAAGTTAGAAACATCATCTTTTGCGATATTAGATTTAACAAAAGAAATAATAGAAGAGCTAGAAATTAGTGCTTCAAACAATAAAATAAAATTAATTTTAGATTCAAGAAATGCTGAGGGAGTTTATGTTTATGCTGATAGAAATAGAATTCAACAAGTTTTAATTAATTTAATATCAAATTCGATTAATTACGGAAAGCCAAAAGGCACAACTGAAATTAGTTTTGAAAATAAGGGAGAAAAATTATTATTTAGGGTTACAGATAATGGTCTAGGAATAAGTAAAGAAAATATGCCAAGATTATTTGAAAGATTTTTTAGAGTTAATATAAGTAGAAGTAGAGATCATGGTGGGTCAGGGCTGGGATTAGCCATCGTCAAACATATAATTGAGGCACATAATGAAAATATTAATGTTGTCTCAACTTTGGGAATTGGAAGTGAATTTTCTTTCACAATAAAAAAATCAAAAATTCCGTTTAATTAATTAGTTTAGCTTCTATAAATAATTCAATTGGGAAGTAAAAATAAATTAAAGAGATTTAAAGAAAATTTATCTTTTAAAAATGTAATCCAGCCTAAAAGAGAAAAACTCATTGTCAATGATTTTGAATACAAAGGTAAATGGGGGCAGTTGTTTTTTAAAAATAATAACCCCATCGTGATTGAATTGGGATGCGGAAAAGGTGAATATTCGCTTGAATTAGCAAAATTAAATCCCGGTATAAATTTTATAGGAATTGATATTAAAGGAGCAAGGTTCTGGCGTGGGGCCAAAACAGCAATTGATAACGAAATTGCTAATGTAGCATTTGTGAGGTCTCAAATTGAGTTGATCGATAAAATATTTTCTGAGAATGAGGTTTCTGAGATATGGATAACCTTTCCTGACCCTCAAATTAAATTTAAAAGAGAAAAGCATAGACTAATTAATTTAAATTTTATAGAACTTTATATGAAAATTTTAATACCAAATGGAATTATAAATCTAAAAACAGACAGTGAATTTTTACATGGATATATGTTGGGATTAATTAAGTCAACTGATTTTTTAGAACTCATTTATTCAAACCACAACATATATAATAATTCTGGTACTCCAAAAAATGCTTTATCAATTCAAACTTTTTATGAATCAAAATTTTTGAAACAGGGCAAGCCAATTACATTTGTAAATTTTAGAATTATAAAGTAGGATGAAAGAAGATATATCTTTTTTTAAAAGAGTTTATAAAGTTGTAAGATTAATTCCTTCTGGAAGAGTTTCTACATATGGATTGATAGCTAAAGCTCTTGGTACGCCAAAAAGCGCTCGTGTTGTAGGATATGCTATGAACGCATCACATAAAATTAATGATGTGCCTGCTCACAGGGTCGTTAATAGGATAGGTCTTTTAACAGGAAAACATCATTTTTCAGGGACTAATTTGATGAAAGAGTTGCTAGAAAGTGAAGGTATAGTTGTAAAAGATAATCTTATTACAAATTTTCAAAATATTCTTTGGGACCCTTCGGTTGAGTTACATTAATATTTATTTATTACTATTAAAATTTTCCAATTCATAGTATATTTGTAAAAAATATTTTTTGTGAAATTATCAAAGGCAAATATTATAAAACTTACAGAAAGTTTAGATAAAAATTTTTTTAAAATCATTAACCTAAATATTTTTGGGAATGAAATTATTTTTGACATTTCTACTTCCAACCCAACTCTTCAGTATAAAAAGAGTATAGAAGGTTCGATTAAAAATTTATTAAACGAAAATATTCAATCAGATTTTGAATTAAAAATCAATTTTAAGATTGAAAAAGATGAGCCAATTTCAAATGAAATAAAAGGAAAACCAATTAAGGGTATAAAAAATATTATAGCAATTGCATCCGGAAAAGGAGGGGTAGGTAAATCTACTGTAACATCAAATATTGCTATATCACTTTCAAAAATGGGTTTTAATGTTGGTATTTTAGACGCAGATATTTATGGTCCATCCATTCCGATTATGTTTGATATTACTGAAGCAAGACCTTTAAGTGTGACAATTGATGGTAAAAATAAAATGAAGCCAGTTGAAAATTACGGAGTAAAAATTTTATCAATTGGTTTTTTTACTAAGCCTGATCAAGCAGTTATTTGGAGAGGACCTATGGCTTCTAAAGCATTAAATCAAATGATTTTTGACGCTGACTGGGGTGATCTTGATTTTTTATTAGTTGATCTTCCACCAGGAACTGGTGATATTCATTTGAGTATTTTACAAGCACTTCCGGTAACGGGGAGTGTTATTGTAAGTACTCCTCAGAATATTGCCTTGGCCGATGCAAGAAAAGGGATAGCAATGTTTAAGCAAAAAAGTATAAATGTTCCTGTTCTTGGTTTGGTTGAAAATATGGCCTACTTTACCCCATTTGAATTGCCAGACAATAAATATTACATTTTTGGAAAAAACGGAGCTAAAAATCTTTCTCATGACATGAAAGTTCAATTTTTGGGAGAAGTACCCATTTTACAAAGTATTAGAGAAGCATCTGATTTTGGTCATCCAGCCTCATTACAAGAAGATTCAAAAATTTCACTAACTTTCAAGGATATTACAAAAAATTTAGTTTCTGAGCTTGTTAAAAGAAATAATGATTTACCACCCTCAGAAATACTAAAAATAACAACAATGGCAGGTTGCTCTGCTGTAAGCAAAAAGTAATGAATAAAACATTAAAAAATAATATTGAAGTCGCTTTAGATGAAATTAGACCTTTTCTAAAAAATGATGGTGGAGACATTTCTTTGGTTTCAGTTGATAAAAAAACCGTTAAAGTAAAATTTGAGGGAGCTTGTTCAACTTGTACCGTTAATCAAATGACTTTAAAGTCAGGTGTAGAGATGATTATAAAAAAACACGCACCAGAAATTGAAGATGTTATTAGCGTAGAATAGATTTTTCATGATTAAAACAGATATACTTATTATCGGTGCTGGCCCTGTCGGTCTCTTTGCGGTATTCGAAGCAGGTTTGTTAAAAATGAAATGCCATTTAATTGATATTCTTCCGAAACCTGGTGGTCAATGTATCGAATTATATCCAAAAAAACCTATTTATGATATACCTGCATATCCAGAAATTTTAGCAGGTGATTTAATTGAAAACTTACTCAAACAAAACAGTCAATTTAAGCCTGGTTTTACTCTTGGAGAAAAAGCTGAAAAACTATTAAAAAATGATGATGGTAGTTTTACAGTTGTTACTAATAAAGGAACATTACATCGGGCTCCAATTGTTGTTATTGCTGGTGGATTAGGTGGATTTCAACCTAGAAAACCTTCCTTTGTGGGGATAGATAAATTTGAGGATAAAGGAGTCTTATATTTTATTCGTGAGCCTCAAATTTTTAAAAATAAAAATGTGATAATAGCTGGAGGAGGTGATTCAGCATTAGATTGGACAATTGAATTATCAAAAATTGCAAAGAATATAACTTTAATACATAGAAGAAATGAATTTAGGGGAGCAAATGATTCAGTTGAAAAAGTTCAATTATTAAAAGATCAAAATAAAATTAATTTAATAACTCCAGCTGAAGTTATTTCCTTAAATGGAAATGATAAATTAAATTCCGTTGTTGTTAAAAAAGACAATGAAAATATAGAAATTAAGGCTGACTATTTTATTCCCTTATTTGGATTAACGCCAAAGTTAGGTTCAATTTCTGAATGGGGATTAGAGATTGAAAAAAATTCAATTCTTGTAAATAATTCACTTGATTATCAAACAAATATTCCAGGTGTATTTGCCATTGGTGATATAAATACTTATCCTGGGAAATTGAATCTGATTTTATGTGGTTTTCATGAAGCGGCATTGATGTGTCAAGCGGCTTTTAAAATCATAAATCCTGAAAAAAAATTCATATTAAAATACACTACTGTCTCAGGAGTTGAAGGATTCGATGGATCGATTAAGAAGGCTGAAGGATCAGTTGTAAAATCTATTAAATAGTTTATTTATAAAGTCCAGTAATTTACTGTCTTTAAAGCTATATCTTGCTATTCAGTTTTTATAATCTAAAGAATAAGTTTCGTTTTTTTCACATCTTTCCTTAGACCAATTTACTTGGTTTTCTAAATTCTCATAAATAGCATCCCACAATAAAATTCTTTTGCTTAATGCCTCAAGAGAAATGGTTTCAATTTCTTGCCATTTTTTTGGATTGTCTTTTGCCAGCTCTGTAACCATCTCTAAAGCCATAGGCCCATGCTCATCTTCGTCAAGTTCAATATGTCTTTCAAAATAGTATATAAGTTTTGAGATATCTAAGTTTGATATATTTTTTTGAAATTCGTGAAGAATTTCATTAAACATATTAGGAATAAGATTCTCTCTTCCAAATGTAAAAATTGCTGCTATTTTGTGAGGCTTACCTTCGTCAATAACAGAAAATGTAAAGTTTAAGAACTCTTTAATATTTTTGTGAATTTTAAGATCATTAATCGTTGCAAAAATATCATTAGAATTAATCAATTCTTTAATATGATTTGTTGGTTTTTCAATGGAAGCACCAATATCAACCATTGCATCAATGTATAATTCATAGTGGCTTTTTCTTTCTCCAGCCTGATTCAAATCGGTTTCTTCAGCAAGAACTATTTCATTTATTAGATAAGAGGTTTGGGAATTCTTATTTGGTCCCCAAGGTATTTTAGTACAGGTTAAATTTATCTGCAAAGCCTTAAGTAATGACATAAAGTCCCATACTGCATAAATGTGATTTTCGGTAAAAAGCTGTAGATCTTCAATCTTACCTATCCTTGAGTAAAGCTTATGGTTTAATAGCCTATCTCTTAACGGTTTAATTTTATTTTCAATATAATTAATATTCATTTTTATTTATTTAAATGCATTAAGCCCTGTGATATCTAAACCAGTGATAAGTAAATGAATATCATGGGTTCCTTCATACGTAACTACACTTTCTAAATTCATCATATGCCTCATTATTGAATAATCACCAGTGATGCCCATACCTCCTAAAATTTGTCTTGCTTCTCTGGCAATTTTCATTGCCATTTCAACATTATTCCTTTTAGCCATTGATATTTGAGCAGAAGATGCTTTTCCTTCATTTTTTAACGTGCCTAATCTCCATGCTAATAACTGGGCTTTTGTAATTTCTGTTATCATTTCAGCTAACTTTTTTTGTTGTAACTGAAATCCACCAATTGGTTTTCCAAATTGAACCCTTTCTTTACTATATCTTAAAGCGGTATCATAACAATCCATAGCAGCTCCTATAGCTCCCCAAGCAATTCCATACCTTGCAGAGTCAAGACAACCTAACGGCGCTCCTAACCCAGATTTATTTGGTAAAAGATTTTCCTTAGGCACTTTGACATCGTTAAAAATTAATTCTCCAGTAGAACTCGCCCTCAATGACCATTTATTATGTGTCTCAGGAGTTGTGAAACCTTCCATTTCTCTTTCTACAATAAGGCCGTGAATTCTTCCCTCTTCATTTTTTGCCCAAACGATAGCAATATCAGCAAAAGGAGCATTTGAAATCCATAGTTTTGCACCATTTAAAAGAAAGTGATCCCCTTTATCTTTAAAATTAGTTGTCATTCCACCAGGGTTAGACCCATGATCAGGCTCGGTTAATCCAAAGCATCCCATAAGATCACCAGTAGCTAATTTTGGTAAAAATTTCATTTTTTGCTCTTCACTTCCATATTTCCAAATAGGATACATAACAAGAGATGATTGAACTGATGCAGTTGATCTGATACCAGAATCACCTCTTTCAATTTCTTGCATTAATAGGCCGTAAGAAATATTGTCAAGTCCAGGTCCTCCGTATTTTTCTGGAATATAAGGCCCAAAAGCACCAATGTCAGCCAATTCATTAATAATATGTTCAGGGAATTTAGCTTTTTGAGCATAATCTTCTATAATCGGAGAAATAGATTTTTTCACCCAATCTCTTGCTGAGTCTCTTATTAATTTGTGTTCATCTGTAAGTAGTTCATCAAGATTGTAATAATCAGGGGCTTCAAATAGATCAGGTTTCATAGTTAAATTTTTTACAAATTTAAATAATGCCTGTTTAAGATTGAATTTTTTTTTACTTTATTTCTTATTTAAGAAATTTGAAATTAGGGAATGAAAATGATGTACTCCGCGCTCCATGGTAGGTGAGAATCTGCCTGTGTTATAAAAAGATGATTTAATACCCATTTGAACAGTTTGCACAATTTCTTCATCTTCCATTTCAACTTTATCTAAATCACTACTAGCTCCGTGATTCAATTTGGTTTTGTCAAAAACATAAGATCGGAATAATATTTTTGTCTTTGAATTTGATTCTGGACAAACCAGATTTATTGAAATTCCCCACGGATAAAAGTTTAACATTAGATTAGGAAAAATCCAATAGTAGTATGCTGCAATATTTTTTCCATAATCTTTGTGAAATTTAGGTATGTTGAAGCATTCGACTTCGTTTTTGCCGTACCCAATTTGAAGATTAAAAAACTCATCAACTTCGGTTTTATAACTATTATAATCTAAAACCTCGTTTAGGTCCTTATGTACAAATGGAACGTGAAATCCTTCTAGGTAATTATCACAGTACAAAGCCCAATTTGCATTTATATTGTAGTCTTTAGAAAGTGTCAAATCAGGGTTAAGATCATTCAAGGGTAGGAATCCGATCCTTTCTTCAATTTTAGTTAAAATTTTTTCAATCTCAAAATCTGGGTTTAATCCTACAAATAGCAATTTTTTCCAATTAAAAGATGAAAATTTATAGAGGTTATCACATTCTCTTGGAAAATTCTCAGTTTTTTGAAATTCAGGCATAAATTCAAATATTCCATTATTGTCAAATCTTCGTCCATGATAAGAACATGTAATTTTTTTTGATTTACCTTTTTCTTTTACAAGAATATTTCCTCTGTGAGTACATACGTTGGAAAAAAAATTGATATTATTATTTTGATTTCGAGTAATTAATATGGGTTCGTCTAAAAATTTTGGATACAGATTTAAAGGATAAACAGAATTCTTGTTTTCGGTTAAAGATTCGTCCCCAATCCAATGCCAACATTTTAAAAATATTTTTTTTCTAACCAGTTCAAAAATTTCTTGATCTTTGTAAAATTTCGCAGGTAGTGTTTCTGCTTTACAAATATCTTTATCTACATAAATTTTATAATCCATATTCTATGAATAAAGTTCAATTAACCCGCTCGGCAAATCCATTCTAATTAATTTTTCTTTTCTGTCAATATCTATAATTAGATCATCATTAATTGGAACTAGCACTTCTTTTTTATTGTGATCCAGAATAAATAAATGTTGTGGAGATTTATCATTCACATATTTAATAAATCCTATATCACCATTTTTTTTATCAATGATTTTAAAACCTTCTACTTCATGATAATAAAATTTATTACCCTCTAAAGTTGGAAGTGAACTAGTAGGTAAATAAATTTCTTTATTAATCAATTGATTTGCTTCATTTTCATCATTAACGTCTTCAACTTTAACCCTAATGCTATTATTCTTATATGGGTATATTTCTGTTAAGAAATAAGGAATGAAGCGATCGTTAATTTTTATAAATACTTTTTTAATTTGAAAATAATCAGATGGATTATCTGTATCTAAATATATAATGAGTTCACCCTTGAAACTGTATTTTCTAGTTATTTTTCCAAGGAAATAAAATTTACTATCATTCATTTACTAAAGTATTATACTTACTCTTATAAATGTATGAAATAAAGATTATAAATATTTATTAATTTTTTGAATCTTCTTCCGCAGGTGTTTCTTCCGCAGGTGTTTCTTCTGCTGGCGTTT
>CEWO01151804.1_pt1 | contig 37920 bp, 37 predicted proteins | sample 361561 | NCBI WGS metagenome assembly CEWO01 (sample SAMEA2623627, study PRJEB7988) | marine metagenome | isolation source: saline water (ENVO:00002010), including
GCAGAAAAGAAATTATCTCTAGCAGGAACAACTGTTCCTAAATATTTTTTTACTAACTCTGGGTGATCTTGAATTGCATCAGAGATAGAACAGAAAATAATTCCTTTCTCAGCTAAGGTATCTTTAAAAGAAGTAGCTACTGAAACGGAATCCATTACGATATCTACAGCTACATTTGCTAATTTTTTTTGTTCATCAATTGAAATTCCTAACTTATCAAAAGTCTTTTTCATCTCAGGATCTAAATCATCTAAACTGTCCAAAACAGGTTTTTGTTTAGGTGCTGAATAATAGATTATATCCTGATAATTAGGTTTGGTATAGTTAATGTTTGCCCAATCTGGCTCATCCATTTCCAGCCAAGATTTGTATGCTTTTAATCGGTATTCTAACATCCATTCTGGTTCGTTTTTCTTTGCAGAAATAATACGCACCACATCTTCTGAAATCCCCTTAGGTATGGTATCTGATTCAATGTCAGTAGTAAATCCGTATTTATATTCGGTTGATGTTACCTTTTCTAATAACTCCTCTTCCGATTGTTTTTTTTGCTCACTCATTTTTGTAAATTATTATAAAGAAAAACTTTCTCCGCAGCCGCAAGTTCTACTTGCATTAGGGTTGTTAAATACAAATCCTTTTCCGTTTAGTCCGTCAGAGAACTCTAAGGTTGTTCCTACTAGGTACAAAAAGCTTTTTTTGTTAACTAAAAGTTTAATTTTATTGTCTTCGATTAACTCATCGTCGTCATTTTTTAAATTATCAAAGTCTAACTTATAGCTTAAACCAGAGCAGCCTCCGCTTTCAACTCCAACGCGCACAAACTTTTTTTGTTCAGAATTTTTGCTTAGCAATTCGTGCAGCCTATCTCTTGCTGAGTTACTTATTTCAATCATGCCATATTTTTTTTATATACACTATAATTTTAGACTTGCAAAGATATAAAATAAGAGTCATATTTTATATCTTTGCGGCGTGAGTTTATTTGAGGATAAATCAGAGAAGATGACTTCAGTCAAAAGCTTAGGAGAGTTTAGATTGATTGAGCACTTAACAAGTGGAATTGCACCCAAGAATACTTCAACTATTATGGGTATTGGTGATGATGCTGCTGTTATTGATATGGGTGAAAAGTACCAATTGGTTAGTACTGATTTATTAGTAGAGGGAGTGCATTTTGATTTAGCCTATATGCCTTTAAAGCATTTGGGCTACAAAGCGGTTGCTATTAATGTTTCTGATATTTGTGCTATGAATGGGGACGTAAAGCAGATTACGATTGGACTTGCATTAAGTAATCGATATACTGTTGAGGCTCTTGAAGAACTTTATGAAGGCGTAAAATTAGCTTGTGAACGTTATGGGGTTGATTTGATTGGAGGAGATACAACGTCATCAACAGCAGGATTAATGATTAGTATTACTGCTTTAGGAGAAGTCGAAAAAGACAAAGTTACTTATAGAGCTGGCGCAAAAGTAAATGATTTGGTAGTCTGTACTGGAGATTTAGGGGCTGCATATTTAGGTCTTCAGCTGTTGAATAGAGAGAAGGGGATTTTTAAAGAAAACCCTACGATTCAACCAGATTTGAGCGGCAATGATTATGTGTTAGAGCGGCAATTAAAGCCAGAAGCAGCAATTAAATATATTAAAATCTTAAAAGAATTAGAGATAATACCTACTTCAATGATTGATGTTTCGGATGGCCTTTCATCTGAGGTGTTACATCTTGCAAAATCTTCAGATGTTGGGATTACAATACATGAGGATAAAATCCCAGTCGACTACACAGCTATGAACCTTGCCAATGAGCTTAATATAAATCCAATTTTTTGTGCTATTAATGGAGGTGAGGACTATGAGTTACTATTTACAATAGCCCAGGAAAATTATGAAAAATTAAAAAAGGATCCTGACTTTACAATTATTGGCTTTGTTACTGATAAATCAGAAGGGAATAATTTTATTGCCAATGATGGCAGCTCCCATTTGCTTACTGCACAGGGTTGGGATTCGATGAAAAATAGTTAAAACCCAGATTAACTATTCATCAATTCTTCAATTTCATCCACTTCAATAGGAATATTCTTCATTAAATCATTTGGGCCGCTTGCTGTAACTAAGATGTCATTTTCTAATCGGACACCTAACTCTTCCTCTAAAATATATATTCCAGGTTCACAAGTGAAGACCATTCCTTCTTTCATTGGCCAATCAAAACCGCCAACATCATGCACATCAAGGCCTAAATAATGTGAAGTTCCGTGCATAAAATATTTTTTGTATAATGGCTTTAAAGGGTCTTGTTTTTGCACATCATGTTTATCCAAAAGCCTCAGTTTAATAAGTTCTAGTTCTATTATTCTCCCAATTTCAGCATTATATCCTTTAAACTCAGTTCCTGGGCTTAGCATTTTAGTCGCTTCTTTCATTACATGTAGCACTGAATTGTAAACGGCTTTTTGTCGCTTAGAGAATTTTCCATTTACAGGAACAGTTCTTGTTAGGTCAGATGCGTAATTGGCATACTCTGCCCCAAAATCCATTAATAAGATATCGCCATCTTTACAAGACTTATTGTTGTCAATGTAGTGTAAAACACAAGAATCAATGCCAGAGCCAATAATTGGCTCATAAGCAAATCCTTTTGACCTATTTTTTAAGAATTCGTGTATTAATTCTGCTTCAATTTCATATTCCATTATGCCTGGCTTTATGATTGGCAGTATCCTTCTAAGTCCTTTTTCTGTAATGTTACACGCATTTTGGATAAGTGAAATTTCAGTATTAGATTTAATAGATCTAAGTTCATGCATGATCGGAGCAGCTTCTTTTATAGTTTTATCTGGGAATTTTTTGCTAATCATATTTCTAAATCTGTCATCTCTTGTTTGTACTTCAGAGGCTGATCGGCTATGAATATTTTTATTAAGGTAAACATTATCGCACCTCTCAATCAATTCTACTAGTCTACTTTCTAATTCATCTAACCAAAAAACCGTTTTGATTCCAGACGTTTTAAAAGCACTGTCTTTTGTAAGCTTTGCTCCTTCCCAAATAGCTATATGCTCATTTGTCTCCTTCAAAAACAAAGTTTCGCGCATATTTTTGTCAGGATGATTGGGGCATAAAATCAAAACACTCTCCTCTTGATCTACTCCACTGAGCCAAAATAAATCATTGTTTTGTTTAAAAGGCATAGTTCCGTCAGCATTTGTCGGCATAGTATCATTAGAATTAAAAATAACAATATCATTTCCGGTAATTTTATTGCTAAATAAAGCTCTGTTTTTTATAAATAACTGATTGTTAATTGGCAAGTATTTCATTCTTGAAAATTTAAGATTTCAAAAATAAACAAAATCTTCAGTAATCTATAATGATTCTTAATTTCAATTTTAACTAATAAATTGCAAAAAATTTCATATTTGCATGTTATATTTGCAGTCTAATCTTTATACAGTTTATAATGAGCAATGGTTTATTAACTTCATCCGTAGGTAGAAAAGTCTTAATGGCCCTATCAGGTTTTTTCTTGTTGTTTTTTTTAGTACAACATTTTGTTATCAATTTATTTTCTGTTATTGATGTCAAATTATTTAATGAGATATCTCATTTTATGGGCACTAATCCAATGGTACAATTCTTTCTTCAGCCAATTTTATTGTTTGGGGTGTTGTTTCATCTAGCGATGGGGATGTACTTAGAAAGGAGAAATAGTTCTGCTCGGCCTATTAAATATGTAATGGATAAGCCATCTGAGAATTCTAATTGGATGAGCAGAAATATGCTCATTACTGGCGTTATGGTAATGCTTTTTTTAGGGCTACATTTTTATGATTTTTGGATTCCAGAAATTAAAACAAAATTTATTCAAGGGGATTGGAGTGGGTTGCATAATGGAGAATTCAGATATTGGGAAGAATTACATCATAAGTTTCAAGATATAATTAGAGTATCTATTTATTGCGTTGCCTTCATTTTCTTAGGGTTACATTTAGCTCATGGATTTCAATCAGCATTTCAGTCAGCAGGATTTAATCATAATAAATATACTCCAATAATCAAGAGACTAGGAATCCTTTACGCGATTATAATCCCAGCGGGATTTATATTTATTGCATTATTTCATTATTTTAAATAAGAAGGCCATGATCAAAAAAACTCCACCCCAATTAAATAAATTAGACTCTAAAATTCCAAATGGTCCGCTTAAAGATAAATGGACTAATCATAAAAATAGTATTAATTTAGTTAATCCTGCTAACAAGCGTAATATTGATGTTATTGTAGTAGGAACAGGATTAGCTGGAGGATCTGCGGCTGCGTCACTTGCTGAAATGGGCTATAATGTAAAGGTATTTTGCTATCAAGACTCTCCAAGAAGAGCTCACTCTATTGCTGCTCAAGGCGGGATTAATGCATCTAAGAATTATCAAAATGATGGGGATTCTGATTATAGACTATTCTATGACACTGTAAAGGGAGGAGATTATAGATCAAGAGAAGCAAATGTTTACAGATTAGCTGAAGTATCAGGTAATATTATTGACCAATGTGTTGCTCAGGGGGTGCCGTTTGGAAGAGATTATGGTGGGCTATTAGATAACAGGTCTTTTGGAGGAGTACTCGTTTCTAGAACGTTTTATGCTAAAGGGCAAACAGGTCAACAGTTATTATTAGGAGCTTATTCAGCACTAAATAGACAAATTGCAAAAGGCAAAGTTACTATGTATAGCCGCCATGAGATGATCGAACTTGTTACAATTAATGGAAAAGCAAGAGGAATTATTGCCAGAAATTTAGAGTCTGGAGAGTTAGAAAGACATTCAGCACACGCAGTAGTTATTGCCAGCGGAGGATATGGAAATGTCTTTTTTTTATCTACTAATGCAATGGGATCGAATGCAACAGCTGCTTGGAAAATTCACAAGAAAGGAGCTTATTTTGCAAATCCGTGTTATACTCAAATTCACCCAACTTGTATACCAAGAAGTGGCGAGCATCAATCAAAGTTAACATTAATGTCAGAATCATTAAGAAATGATGGTAGAATTTGGGTTCCTAATGACATAGAAGATGTAAGGGCTATTCGATCAGGAGAGCTAAAACCAACCGAAATACCAGAAGATAAAAGAGATTATTATTTGGAAAGAAGGTATCCTGCTTTTGGCAATTTAGTGCCTAGAGATGTTGCTTCAAGAGCTGCTAAAGAAAGGTGTGATGCTGGATATGGAGTAAACCAAACAGGAGAGGCTGTATATTTAGATTTTGCATCTGCAATTCAAAGGTATGGGAGGCAGGAAGCTGCAATTGCAAGAATAGAAAATCCAACTCAAGAAGATATTTTAAGATTAGGGGAATCTGTTATTGAAGCAAAATATGGCAACCTATTTCAGATGTATGAGAAGATTGTAGCAGAAAATCCATACAAAACTCCAATGATGATTTATCCTGCAGTACACTATACAATGGGGGGAGTTTGGGTTGATTACAACTTAATGACAACAGTTGAAGGGTGTTATTGTATTGGAGAGGCAAATTTCTCTGATCATGGAGCAAATAGGCTTGGAGCATCTGCATTAATGCAAGGCTTGGCAGATGGTTATTTTGTGCTTCCATATACTATTGGTGATTACTTGTCAAATGAAATTAGAACTGGAGAGATTTCTACTGAATCAGCAGAATTTATCCAGGCAGAGAAAGAAGCTTCGGATAGAATAGAGAAATTAATGAGTATTAAGGGCACAAAATCAGTTGATTATTTTCATAAATTGTTGGGTAAAGCAATGTGGGAATATGCTGGAATGGCTAGAAATGAATCTGGCCTTAAAAAGGCAATGAATCAGATAAAAAAAATCCGCAAAGATTTCTGGAGTGATGTAAAAATCCCTGGGGATAAAAACTCGTTAAATCCAGAATTAGAAAAAGCAGGTAGAGTAGCAGATTTTTTAGAATTAGGAGAATTGTTTGCTAAGGATGCCCTCGAGAGAAATGAAAGTTGTGGGGGGCATTTTAGAGAAGAATCTGTAGAATTAGATGGCGAACAAAAAGGAGAGGCAAAAAGAAATGATACTGATTTTTCATATGTAGCTGCTTGGGAATATAAAGGAGATCCAGCAGATGCTGTAATGCACAAAGAAAAATTAGAATTTAATGATATTGAATTAAAACAAAGGTCATATAAATAAGCGTATGGATTTAACATTAAAAGTCTGGAGACAGAAAAACAGAGAAGATAAAGGTAGATTCGAAACGTATAAAATTACTGGAATCTCAGAACATTCGTCTTTTTTAGAGATGTTAGATGTAATGAACGAGCAATTGATTACCGAAGACAAAGAGCCTGTCGCTTTTGATCATGATTGCCGAGAAGGAATTTGCGGAACATGTTCACTTTATATTAATGGAGAAGCTCATGGGCCTGACAGAAAAGTAACTACCTGTCAATTGCATATGAGAATGTTTAACAATGGAGAAACGATTTACATTGAACCATGGAGGTCAGCATCACTTCCTGTCATTAAAGATTTAATTGTAGACAGATCAGCATTTGAAAGAATACAACAATCAGGAGGATTTGTTTCAGTAAATACTTCTGGTAATACACAAGATGCAAATTCATTACCAATACCAAAAATGAATGCAGATAAAGCTTTTGATGCTGCTGCTTGTATTGGATGTGGAGCTTGTGTTGCAACATGTAAAAATTCTTCCGCAATGTTATTTGTAGCAGCTAAGGTTTCCCAGTATGCTTATTTGCCACAAGGGCAAGTTGAAAGAAAACAAAGAGCTCTTAATATGGTTGAGCAAATGGATAAAGAAGGTTTCGGAAATTGTACTAATACTGGAGCGTGTGAGGTTGAATGTCCTAAAAGTATTTCTATTGAGTATATTGCTAAAATGAATAGAGAATTTTTATCTGCTTCCTTCTCTTCAGAAGACTAATTAGACTTTAATCTTACTAAACTTAACGGGCAGTCTTATACTAAGAAATTAGTTGCTTTTGTAATTAAGAAACTAGCGATTATATCAGTTATCCTTATTTTTAGCTGCTTGTGATTTAAAGATTTCAAATACCCAGATATTAGATAATAGCAATAACATCGAATAAAAGAAATCTTCTATTGGAATTGTCCAGAATCGAATGTTTAATGTTTCAGTATCGTTATACCAAACTGGCGGGTTGCCCTCTAAAGTACCTCCTGTTAATATGCCATTTACAAGAATAAAGAATGAAGTAGTAATTACTATATAAGTTAAATAGAATATATTTATGAATTCTTTTTTTTGATATGCAAGTATAATTAATAATATACCAAGAGATATGAATGTAACAGAAGTATATATTTTAGTATAAAATAGTATGCCCAAAACTAGTATAACAATTCCTATTGCTAAAGTTATGAAATGAGGCATTTTAATTTTAATTTTAATTTTGCGAAACACCTCATAGGTAAAGACACAGCAATAAGGTATTATGATAAAAAATAAAATTTCTTCTATAGGTAGATTAAATAAATAAGTTCCTATTATATGTTCATTATTAAAACCCCAAACCCCATTTTTTGTAAACGCGTCATCCCAAATAATAAATGGAATAGTAACTAGAAGATTAGCTTTAAAGAATGAAGTCCATTGCTTATAAAATTGAATTTTATTATGAAATGAGAATATTAATGGAACAATAATTGAAAAAGCAAGAACTTGAAAATATGTTGACATAATTATTTAAAATATTTTATAGGGACAATAAGCATTCCAAAATTTACGCCATCATATTTACCTCTATTTTTATGATGCACTTTGTGTGCTTTTCGAATTGCCTTAATATACTTACTTTTTGTTTTTTTTGGAGGAGGTAATCTCCTGTGGATAATAATTTCATGAATTAAAAAATATGCTAATCCATACAAAGCGATACCTATACCAATAAAGAACCCACTAGTTAAATTTTCATGCCCAATAAAGATTAAAATAATAGAAGGAATTGCGAATATTAAGAAGAAGTAATCATTTTTTTGAAAAATCTTATCATGATTAATAACATGATGATCTTCATGTAATGACCATAAAAAACCATGCATAATATATTTATGCACTGCCCAGGCAACAAACTCCATAAATAAAAATGTAGCGAATATAATAATTAGAGATATTACAATTTTCATTTATTTAGTGACTTTAAAGATGTTATAATAAATTTTTGTGATTCTTTATTTTTAACACTTGCAATGTTTTCATTAACAAAATTAAGATCTTTTTCAATATTCTTATTATAAAGTAAAAATTTTGGAAGATTTTTTTGAATACTAAATCGAAGAAACTTTAGCTCGACCGATGTGGGGTCTTCCTTAATTGCTGACTCAATTAGGCGTTTTCCTTTATTAAAAAAAATAAGTTTCTTACTAGGGCTATTAATGAATTTACATTTAATAAAATAAAAACATCCTTTATAGCCCTTTAATAAAACTGAACTCTTAACATCAAGAGTATTTAATTTCGCCCCCAGCTGATCACAGTTAGATTCACTTCTACTGGCATTAAGATATAATTCTCGGATTTTGCTCAAATCACTATTGTAACTTAGAAAATTCAGCAAAATTATTAGCAATATTGATTTCATGTCACATTATTTTCATCTGAATTTGCGAATAGATTAAAATCATGATTTTCTTTATATTTGATATTCGTATTCTTGTCTCTAATATTTCTTGAGCATCCATTTTTTTTATTTTTTTGAATAGACTCATATAATATTTGTAAGCAAGATAAACCCCCTTTTTTGCATCTTTCTCTAATAGCTTAATTCCTATTAATCCATCAGCAAAATCTTTTGCAATATCTTTCTCAATTAATTTCTTTTCACTATTACTAAATGTTTTAATGTTAAGATTAGGGAAATATACTCTGTTTAGAGTACTGTAGTCTTCATTCATATCTCTCAGAAAATTAATTTTTTGAAAAGCAGATCCAAGAGATTCTGCATATGGCTTTAGCTCCTTATACTGGCCCTCCTTATTATTTGTAAAAATTTTAAGACACATAAGCCCTACTGCTTCTGCAGATCCTTGAATATATTTCTTATACGTTTCTGTGCTGCAGGTTTGATTACTAAGGTCATACTCCATACTATCTAGAAAGCTATCTATTAACGCCCATTCAATTTTATATTTTTTAACTACCTTATGAAAACTATTTATAATTGGGTTTAGACTTATGTTTTCATCAAGGGCATTAATTGTTAAATGCCTTAGCTCATTAAGTAGTTTCTGCTTATTGTAATCATGAAAGCTATCAACTATTTCATCAGCAAGACGAACAAATCCATATATTGAATAAATAGCATTCTGGTATTCTTTCTCTAAGAGTTTAATTGCAAGACTAAAACTGGTACTGTATACCTTTGTTGTAGTTTTACTACACTCTAATGAGATGGAGTCAAATATTTCTTTTTGGTTTTTCATTGTATAAATTTAGTTATATATTCAGCTACTATCTTTCCAGATATTAATGCTGGAGGGACTCCAGGTCCAGGAACCGTTAGCTGGCCTGTATAAAATAAATTGGGGACTTTTTTATTTATAATTTTAGGTTTAAGATTTGCTGTTTGTGATAAAGTGTTGGCTAGGCCATACGCATTTCCTTTATAGGAGTTATAATCATTTTTAAAATCATCAATACAATAACTCCTATTAAATTCAATATATTTTGTAATATCTAAATTACAGAATTTTTCAAGACGCTTCATGATAATTTTAAAATAGTGTTCTCGGATACTGTTAGAATCTTCGAGCCCTGATGAAATTGGCATTAAAATAAATAAATTTTCCTTGCCTTTAGGAGCTAATTCTGGTTCAGTTTTAGAAGGGCAGCATGTGTAGAAAAGAGGTTTGTCAGGCCAAATTTGATCTTGATAAATATCATTGCTAAATTTTTCAATATCTTCATCAAAAAAGAGTGTGTGATGTTCAAGATTAGGTATTTTTTTTGAAACACCAATGTAAAAAAGTAGGCATGAAGGTGAAAAACTTTTTTTATTCCAGTATTCTGAAGAATAGTTTCTGTATTTTTTGTCTAAAAGTTTTTCCTCAACATGGGCATAATCAGCACTGGCAACTAGAGCATCTGTTTTAAATTCTTTTTCTTTAGTGCTTATTGAATAAGCTTTTGAGTTTACAATGTTTATTTTTATTGCTTCGTGATCTGTTAGAATTTTAACTCCATGTTGCAAGCATATTTTTTCCATACTTTTTATTACGCTATTAAATCCTCCCATTGGATAATAAGTTCCCTGCTTAATTCCAGAATAAGCCATAAGGCTATATAGTGCTGGTGTGCTTTTTGCTGATGTTCCCAAAAAAAGCACAGGAAATTCTAAAATATTTATTAAGTATGGACTTGTAAAATATTTTTTTATATGTTTTCTGTATGATGATAGTATGTGAAGTTTATTGATATTTTTAAGAACTGAAGGAGCAAATAGGTCAGAAATAGAAATCCCAGGAGAGTTATATAAGAATTCTAACCCAATATCATATTTTTGTTTTGCATCTTTCATAAAATTCTTTAATTTTTTAGCACCATCTTTTTCGTACTTTTCAAACAGGCTACAAATATCGTCCCAATTTTCGGGGAGAGCAATTTCTTCATTTTTAAATACTATTTTAAAGCCAGGGTCTAGCTTCTTTAAATTATAACAGGTTTCTATTTCACAGTCAAAATCATTAAAAAAGTTTTCAAAAATTTCAGGCATCCAATACCAACTTGGCCCCATGTCAAAAGAGTAGCCTTTTTCTTTAAACAATCTTGCTCTTCCTCCTATGGTGTTATTTTTTTCTAATATTGTAACATTGTATCCGCTTTTAGCTAGAAAAGCTGCAGTACTTAGCCCTGAGAAACCACTACCAATCACTATTACCTTCTTCATTCTAATTTTTTGTAAAATAAGCTTCAAAAATATGAATTCTAATAAATATTACAATTGCAATATTCATGTTTCATATTATGTTTTTTTATTTGCAAATTTATTATAATTATCTATAATGCATAATTTTTTTTATAAAAAATTATGCATTATAGATTTTACTGATCAAAAGACATTTAAGCATAGAATATTTAGTTTGGAAAATATCTTTAATTTTAAGGTAACTAAAAGATAGGTCTTAACTAGCAGATCTAATTTTTAAGTATGCGTTTTATGAAATTTCTGTAAGTTTGTTTTATGAAAAGGCTACTACAAATATTTATAGCTACCATTCCTTTAATTATATCTTTTTCAACATCTGATCCTACATTAGCAATTAGGTTTTTAGCATTATCAATTTTCATTAGCGGTGTATTGCTATATTATTTAATTCTAAATAAATCAATATACACACAAGTTATAAAACATCCTTCAATTATTGCACTTGGATTTATGATTATATTTTACCTTATATCTTCATTTTTTAATGGCCTTGGCTCAGAATCTATTTATATTATACTTAAACTATTTGTATCTTATATCTTTCTAATTATACTTGTTCATTTTGTAAGTGTTGAAGGATATGGCTCTCTACTTAATTCATTTATTTATTTTTCTATTTCTTTATCAGTAATATATTTGTTACAGATAATCATTAACTATCCTGATATAATAAGCCTCGAGCCATTACAAGTAAGGAGTTATAACCTTAATAGAATAGCGTCAACTATGGGGAATAGAAATTTGTTGTCCTCTATTCAATTCTTGATGATTCCTATTCTTATTTATCTTTTTATTACAGCTAAAAAACGGATTAGGATATTAAGTGGTGTTGCGCTAATTTTAATTCTAATAATCTTATTTCAAACTCAAACAAGAGCTGTTATTTTTGCTCTGATTATTTTTGTCTGCTCGATGTTAATGTTGAATAAGAATAAAATAAGTAATAAGTATCGAGTCAGCTTATTTCTAGCATTTTTTCTGTTCTTAGCTAGCAGTTATTTAGTAATAAAATATACTAAAGGCCATGATACTGTTATTCAAAAAATAGATAAGGTCTTAGCATTTACATCATCTAAAAGATATGACTTGTACAAGAGTTCCCTACAATTAATATATGAGAACCCTATTTTTGGAGTTGGTCCTGGAAACTGGAAAGTCAAGGTTGGGGAATATGGATTATATAAACGTAGTATTGGGAAATCTTTTGCTCAAAGGCCTCATAATGATTTTTTATGGGTATTTTCAGAAGGGGGGCTTATTGCAGGCGTCTTGTATATATTATTATTCTTGATATTATTAAGAGATGCTTATTTACTGTATAAGCATAGAAAAGACCAAGAGAAACTTTTTTATTCGTTATTATTTTCCTGTTTTTTAGGATTTGGATTTATTAGTATGGTTGATTTTCCTATGGAGAGATTTAGTCATACTATTATCTTTTTTGTTTTAGCATCATTTGTTATATCTGCTAGAATAAAAGAAGTCAAAACTAAGATACCAATTTGGGTTAAGTTAATATTCATTACTATTAGTTTATTTGCTGTATACGTAGCAACAATAAGGTATAAAGGGGATATATATGCTACAAATGCGATACAATTTAAAAAGCAAGGGAGTTGGGATGATGTAATTAATTCTATTGGTAAATCGTATAGCAAAAACTATTATGAGATTGAGAATACATCAACTCCATTGTTATGGTATAGAGGATTAGCACATTTTAATAAGCAGAGATATGATTTAGCATTACAAGACTTTAAAGGTGCATACGAAGTACATCCACACCACTTACATGTTATTAATAATCTTGCTACATGTTATGGATATCATAATAATTATAATAAATCAAAAGAATTATATGAGGAGTGTATTTCTATTTCACCAATGTTTGAGGAGGCAGCTTTAAATCTAGCAATGATATATTCATATGAGGAAAGAGACGAAGAGGCACTAGATCTTTTATTAGGCGTTAGAAATTTTCGTATTGAGAATAGCTCTCATCTTTCTGAAAATTATATAAAATCGTTTAATACAATTTTTAAAAAGTTGACTAATAGCCTGATTACTAACAAAAAAAATGTTAAACTTGCAAGTAATAAACAGCAATGGTTTGCTCAAATAAAGCAATTATATTTGATGAGAAAAGAGAATAAAACATATTCTACAATTATTAAATCTACTAAATTATGAGAAAGATAGCAGTTTTTATTTTACTATTTGTGCCATTTTATATGACATCACAAAATTTAATAAGTATAACGCCTAACCAAGGAATGCAAGGGCAGACAATCCCATTAATTATTAGTGGTAATAACATGAATTTTTATGGATTCTCTAATTGTCCTGGTTTATCACAGTTTAGATTTTTCCAGGCAGGGGGCATAAATGTAATGGATGGGACTCCTACAATGGCAAGCCTTAATCAATTAGAAGGAGAGGTGACAATTCCTGCCTTCCAGCCAGTTGGCCCATACACTCTAGAGGTTCTTGATGGATTTTCCTGTCAGTGGATTCAATTGCCTTTTTCATTTGAAGTCAACACACCTGTATCAACGATATATAGTGATTTAAATTCTACTAAAGGTCAGCCCTTAAGAGTAACAGACATCTTAGGGAAGGAAACAAAACAAACTAATCAGCCTCTACTTTATATCTATGATGATGGAACGGTAGAGAAAAGAGTAGTTATAGATTAAATTTATAAACGAAAGAAGTAGTTACTCTACACAACCTTCAACATATAAGATGTTAAGTTTAGATACAATTAGAGTTATTTGATTTTTAAAAATATCTTTTCTCTTATGTGCTGTTATTTTACATTCCATTGGGAAATATTCCATTTCGCAAATTGCTAAATAGAGTTCAATAATTTCTTTTGGATCTTCATTTTGGAACTCCAAATCAAATTCTTCTAGCGTCTCTTCATCTTTAAAAATATGCTGCCCCTCTCCATATACCCACCAGCCAGTAAGTTCTTGCTTCGCATTGTTTGCAATAATAATTTTTATCTCACTATTTGAATGTTCTGTATTATTTTTAAGATCAATTGTCATTTCAATTCCACATGATGAAAGAAATAATAATCCAAATAGAAACATAATATTTTTTAAATAATAGATCATTTATAAAAGTTCATTTCATCTATATATTTCCATGCCTTTTCAGGAATCAAATAAGATACATCTTTGCCTTTTTTTATTGAATTTCTGATAAATGAAGCTGATATTTCCATTTGAGGGACTCCTTCGATCAAATGTATATTTCTATGAGAATTTTTTATTTGATATCCTGGTCTCGGGTAAATATAAATAGAATAATCTTTTAGAATTTGCTCATGGTTTTTCCATTTAGCAAAACTTTTAAAATTATCAGAGCCTATAATAATTGAGTAGTTGTTTTTAGGAAACTCTTCTTTCAATCGTACTAAAGTATCAATTGTGTAAGATGGTTTTGGCATACTAAATTCAATATCAGAAACATCTAATTTATGCAAGTCTTCAATTTCTGCTCTTATTATTTGCATTCTATGATGCTCTCCTAATAAACTATTTTTTTCTTTATGTGGATTTTGAGGAGAAACAATAAAAACTACCTTATCTAGATCAGAAAATTCAGCTATATGTGAGGCAATTATTTTATGCCCCATATGCATTGGGTTAAAACTTCCAAAAAATAAACCAATTTTCATTTTCTATGAGTTAATAAAATTAGTAACCAGTTGCTTTGTTTCTTTGCAAGCAATTTCAAAATTATCATTTATGATTAGAGCATCAAATTCCTTATTTAGTAAGATTTCTGTTTCTGCTTTATTTAGCCTTTTTTCTAACATTTCTGCAGATTCAGAGCCCCTATTTTCTAATCTGTTTCTTAGTATATCAATAGATGGGGGCATTATAAAAATAGACAAGCATTTTTTAGGATATTGTTTCTTTATATTTAACCCTCCAATTACATCTACATCAAAAATTACATTATTACCAGTAGCCCAAATTTTTTCTACTTCTGTCTTTAATGTCCCGTAATATTGATTTTCATATACTTCTTCCCATTCTAGAAATTCATTTGCATGAATCTTTTTCTTAAACTCACTTTCTTCCAAAAAATGATAATCTTTGCCATTAGTTTCAGTTTCTCTTTTTTCACGACTACATGCAGATATCGAGAATGAAAGTGCAGCAATATTTTTAATTAAATAATGAACAATAGAAGTTTTTCCTGCTCCTGAAGGAGCTGATATAACAATGAGCTTTCCCAATTATAAGATATTTAACAATTGTTCTTTAATTTTTTCTAATTCATCTTTCATTTGTACTACGATTTTTTGCATTTCTGCATCTGAGGATTTTGACCCAATAGTATTTATTTCTCGCCCAATTTCCTGAGCAATAAAACCTAGTTTTTTGCCATTTGGAGATTCGGTCTTCATAGTTTCTGAAAAATAATTTAGATGTGCAGATAAACGAACCTCTTCTTCATTAATATCTTGTTTTTCTAGATAGTAAACTAGTTCTTGTTGAAATCTATTTTCATCAATATTTTCACTAGCAAGTTCTGCAAGTTTTGCAGATAAACGCGCTTTAACTTTTTCAATTCTAGATTCTTTTAAAGGGCCTAAAGTTAACAGCAATGTAGACAATGTATTTATTCTTAATTCAAGATCTTCTTCTAGCTTCTTCCCTTCATCTAATCGGAATTGCAATAAATGGTTAATAGCAGAATTTACTCCGTCTTTAATTTCATCCCATTCACTGTTATCTGTTTTTTCTTCTCCTTTTATAAGAGCTTCTGGCATTTTTAAAAGTAGTGGAATGATATTAGATTGGTTTAGTCCCAATGTATAAAAATTAGAACTCCAAATACTTGATTTCAAATCTAAATCTTTTTTTAACTTTAATATTTGAGTATGATATTCTCTTACTACTTCTGTATTTATTTTGTATTTTGTATTTGAATTAGAAGCTTCTCTCCAAATTAATAGTTCAATTTTTCCTCGTTTTAATTTTTCAGAAAGTAGTCTTTTTAAAGCAATTTCTTTTTCTCTGTAAAGCGATGGCATTTTTATAGTTGCATCAATTTGCTTAGAGTTGAGAGACCTTATCTCAATCGTAAAGTTAGCATTTGGCAAGTTGATTTCGGCCTTGCCATAACCTGTCATTGATTGAATCATCAAAATATATTTTTTGCAAATTTATGAAAGTTTCTGCTTTCTTGCCTTTAAGGGCTCAACACTTACCAAATAGACTCCAATAAAAATGATAAGAGCCGACATGATTTTTATTTCATCTAACATGTCAGAACCTCTAAATATGGCAAAAAGAGTAGCTAATACAGGTTGCAAGTAGATATAAATACTTACTGTCGAAGCATTAAGTAATTTTAATGCAGAAGAATTAAGAAGATATGCAATGATAGTAGTGCATACAACTACAAATAGTACTTCGTAAATAATTATTGAAGGGAAAGAAGACCATTTTACGACTAGTAATTCACTATACCCGAAGGGGAATACATACAGCAGGCCAAATGCAAATACATAAAACATAACTGTAAAAGGATGGTATTTTTGCATTAAGGGCTTTACCAATACTAGGTATAATCCATATGAAGTTGCATTAACAAATACAAAAAGATTTCCTGTCATATAGGTAGTATCTCCACTTATATTGCCTTCCGCCAGAATTAAAGTGCTAGCACCCACCAATCCTAATGCTATTCCAATTCCTTTTCTGAGATTTATTTTCTCAAATAAAATAAGTGCAGACATTATAATTACTAAAATAGGATTGATTGTCATAATAATAGCCGCATTAATTGGTGTGGTTAAGTTTAAGCCTTCAAAAAAAAATAATTGATTAATAGCCACACCAAAAACACCACATATTGCTAGACGGGCAATATCTTTTTTCGCTACCTTTTCATTCACAAATAAAAAATAGATTAGCGAAAAGAAAATAACTGCACCTGTAACTCTTAATAAAATGAATCCTGATGGCTGAATAAATCCAGGCATCACATCTTTTGCAAAAGTATAATTGATAGCATAGATTAGATTTGCTATAAATAAAGAAATATGAGCTAAAATTATTTTATTCAACGGATTAATTTTCAGCAAAAGTAAAATTAATTACTTCAACTTTTAATACATTTGCTGTTAAATAAAGCCTAAATAAAGCCTATGAAATTTGGAACTAAAACAATACATTCAGGACAATCTGCTGACCCAACTACTGGAGCAATAATGACTCCTATTTATCAGACTTCAACTTATAAACAAGCTAGGCCTGGCGACTTTAAAGGGTATGAGTATTCCAGAACTGGTAACCCTACACGAAGTGCTTTAGAGAAAAATCTTGCTGCTCTTGAAAATGGCAAATATGGACTTTGTTTTGGTAGTGGTTTAGGGGCAATTGATGCAATTATCAAATTACTTTCTCCTGGCGATGAAGTCATCTCAACGAATGATTTGTATGGAGGGACATATAGAATTTTTACTAAAGTATTTGAAAATTATGGAATCAAGTTTCATTTTACAGGAATGGCAAATGCAGAAAAAATAGAGTCATTAATAAATGAGAATACTAAAATGATTTGGGCGGAAACACCTACAAATCCAATGTTAAATATTATTGACATTGAGAGTTTAGGCAAGATCTCAAAAGTCTATAAATTAATTTTTGTTGTAGACAATACTTTTGCAACTCCTTTTCTTCAACGACCTTTAGATTTAGGAGCTGATATTGTTATGCACTCACTTACTAAATATATGGGAGGGCATTCTGACGTGGTAATGGGGGCCGCAATTTGTAAAAATGATGATTTAGCAGAAAGATTATATTTTATTCAAAATTCTTGTGGTGCAGTTCCTGGGCCGATGGATTCATTTTTAGTGCTTAGAGGAATTAAAACATTACATTTAAGAATGCAAAGACATTGTGAAAACGGAAAATTGATTGCAAATTTCTTAAAAGATCATCCTAAAGTTGGGGATGTATACTGGCCAGGTTTTGAATCGCACCAAAATCATGAAGTTGCTAAAAAACAAATGGATGATTTTGGCGGAATGGTGTCTTTTAATTTAGTTGGGAATCAATTGAAAGATGCTATAAATGTAGTTTCAAATACTCATTACTTTACGCTTGCTGAAAGTTTAGGAGGAGTAGAGTCATTATGTGGACATCCTGCGAGCATGACTCATGCAGCGATACCTAAATTAGAAAGAGAAAAAACTGGAGTTGTTGACTCTTTAATTCGTCTAAGTGTAGGAATTGAGGATATTGATGACTTAATTGCTGATTTAGATAATGCTTTAAATAAACTGTAATTGGAGAAAGTTGCTTTTATAACTGGAACTGGCAAAGGAATTGGCAAAGCTATTGCAGAAATATTACTTCATGAAAAATATTTAGTTTTTGGCTTTTCTAGAACCAATATAATTGAGCATAAAAACTTTAATTTTATTGAAATAGATCTTTCTAATTTAGAACAAGTTAAGAAGATTACTTTCCCAAAACTGAAATATAAAGATCTTTTACTAGTAAATAATGCTGCTACTATTGGAGAAATTGTTCCACTTGACATGAAATCTGATTTAGCTATTGTTGAAGAGTATAATCTTAACATTATTGCTCCAGCGTTACTTTGCAAGAAATTTATTCACTGTTTTCAAGAAGAAAGTAAGCTTATTCTTAACATTAGCTCTGGGGCCGCTATTAAATCAGTTCCTTGCTGGAGTACATATTGTTCTGCCAAATCAGCACTTGATAGATTATCAGAAGTACTTGATGAAGAAAACCATAAAAATCTTACTGTATTTTCAGTTCATCCAGGAATTGTAGATACAAATATGCAAATTGAAATCCGGAATTCAGATCCTAATTTATTTCCTTTATTATCTCAATTTACACATTATTACAATAATAATGAGCTTGAAATAGCAGGAATTATTGCTCAAAAGATTCTGTATATTATTAAAAATACTACAAAATTTAAACAAAATATACTCTCAATTAGAGATATTAGCTTAAATTAACTTTTCTGAATCAATTTTCGTTTTAATTTATTCTTTTATGCTGATTATCAGTTCTTTACATCCATTATCAATTCTTAACAATTTTGTGTTTAAAAACCTGATAATATTATCAGTCTCATTATCAATATATTAGTAGTAACAAATTGATTGCTAATAAGTTATAGTTATTTTTTAGCGAAAAAAGATGAATTAAAAAAAAAATAGCTTTAAAAGATTTTTAATAGAACTTTTTACTTTCATTCGAATTATGTTCTAATTTTGGCAGAGTATTAACCAAATTAATTTTTATTATGGACAATGTATTTAAGTACATGAACGGCTTCTTTAAGGGGCTTACAGGACTAATTATGACTGTATTAGGTCTTGCAATTACAGTAACTTTTCTTTTTGGGGCAGATGGCTTCATGGGATTAGATGTTATTGGTAACATTGTTGGAGTTATCAATGGATTAGCAGCTGAAGGATTTGTAGGACTAATCGGGATATTAATCGTTTGGAACTTAATCTCAGGTAAATAAATAAACCTTTGATAAATTAATAAAATAGCCCTACATTTGTGGGGCTATTTTTATTTAAATCCAGAAATATAATGAATACATTCTTTAAGTCATTACAAGACAAATTAGCAGACATAATTGTGTTTGCTCTTACATTATTATGTTTAGGCATAATAGTTCAATTATTATTAGGAGAAAAAATATTAGGATGGGATCCTGTTGGTAATATTCAGGATGCAGGGCCATCATTTATAGGAGTTATTGCAATGATAGCTCTTTATTTGCTTTTTAAGAAAAAGTAAAATTAGTGAGCTTCTAACCAATTTAGCCCTTCTCCTAAATCTATAATTACTGGAACTTGCAAGCTAACTGCTTGTTCCATTTTTTCTTTTACAAGATTTTTTAATTCTTCTTTTTCTGAATTGTGCATATCAAAAACTAATTCATCATGCACTTGCAGTAACATTTTTGATTTCATATTTCTTTCCGTCATTTCTCTATCAATATCAATCATTGCAATTTTAATAATGTCAGCAGCTGAACCTTGTATGGGAGCATTAATTGCATTTCTTTCTGCTACAGATCTTATTACAGAATTTCGTGAATTAATATCTTTTAGATATCTTCTCCTCCCCATAATTGTTTCAACATATTTTTTTTCTCTTGCCTGTTCAATAGACCAGTCCATGTACTTCTTGACCTTTGGAAATTGCTCAAAATAGTCATCAATAATTTGTTTTGCTTGTTTTCGGCTCACGTCTATATTTTGAGAAAGACCAAAAGCTGAGATTCCATATATAATTCCAAAGTTAACTGATTTAGCATTTGAGCGCATTCTTCTATCTACTTCTTCAAGAGGGACTTTATATACTTTTGATGCTGTTACAGCATGAATATCTACAGCATTATTAAAAGCTTTAAGCATTCCCTCATCCTTACTTAGTGATGCCATAATTCGTAATTCAATCTGCGAATAATCAGCGGCCATTAAAGTGAAATTGTTGTCTCTTGGGATAAATGCTTCTCTAACTTTCATACCTCTTTTGGTTCGTATAGGAATATTCTGAATATTAGGATTGACTGATGACAACCTTCCTGTTGATGCTACTGATTGATTAAAAGTTGTATGAATTCGTTTTGTTAGAGGGTTTATTAATTCAGGCAGGGCATCAATATAAGTAGATAATAATTTTTTCACTCCTCGAAAAGTTAATATTTGTTCAATTATTGGATGAGTATCTTTTAACTTTAAAAGCGTTTCTTCTGAAGTAGAATATTGTCCTGATTTAGTTTTTTTAGGCTTCTTGCTCAATTGCATTTTATCAAAAAGAATTTCCCCCATCTGTTTAGGAGATGCAATATTAAACTCTGTTTCTGCGAGGTCATAAATATTTTTAGTAATTTTTTCTATCTCAATAGTAAGCTCTATACTATAACTTTTTAGCATCACTAGATCTAAAGAAATTCCTTCAAGCTCCATTTTCGCAAGCACTTTAATAAGAGGTAATTCAATTTTTTCAAATAAATCAGAAATACCAACTTTTTTCATTTGTGTTTCAAATATCTCAGCAAGATTATATATTGCTGAAGATTTTTCAGAAGCAAAATCAGTTAATAATGAACTTTCTAATGAAGAAAATGGGACTTTTATTTTTGATTTGCCGATTATACTGCTCTCTTCTTTTAATTCAACACCTAAATAATTCTCTGTAATAATATCTAGAGAATTTCGCATATCAGGATGTAATAAATAATGCGCTATTTGCACATCAAAAAGTTTCCCGTTCAATATAATATCATAATTTGAGAAAACCTTAATAGCAAACTTTAAATCAAAGCCTATTATTTGTAAGTTTTTATCTTCAAATAGAGATTTAATAACTGGTTTATTTTCATCATTCATTGGAAAATAAAATCCATTTTTTTGAGTAAAACTAACTGAAAGGCCTGTTATTTCTGGATTAAAGGAATCATTATTATCTGTAATTAATTGAAAAGAGAATCTTTTGCCCTTTCTTATTTCAGAAATAACATCTTTTAATTGATTTTTAGATACAAGCAATTTAAAATTTGTAGGCCCCACTTTTTTGTTTTTAACTATTGTATTTGAATGAGAGAATAAGTCAAATTGACCAGTATGATTTATTTTTTGATTTTTATTAACTAATGCATCTTGTTCTGTTATTATAGGATTTTGTTTCGCATTTACTTTTACGTTAATAGTTCTCTCTAAAAGAGTTTTAAACTCTAGTTCATCAAAAAGAGTTTTTATCTTTTCTTTATTTATTGGAGTATTTCTCAATCCTTTTTCATCAAACTCAATTGGGACATCTGTTATAATTGTAACTAGTTTTTTACACAGTAATCCTATCTCCTCTGAAACTTGAACTTTTTCTTTCATCTTACCTGTTAACTTATAAGAATTCGCAAAAAGCCCCTCCATGGTCCCGTATTCTTTTAAAAACTTTTGAGCAGTTTTCTTCCCAATTCCAGGAATTCCAGGAATATTATCTGCAGCATCACCCATCATGCCTAAAAAATCAATAACTTGATCTACTCTTTCTATATTAAATTTTTCAAGTACTTCAGGGACACCCCAAATAGTAGTAGGTTGCCATTTATTGCCAGGGCGATACATGAAAATATTTTTAGATACTAATTGTGCAAAATCTTTATCTGAAGTCATCATATAAGTTTGAAACCCCTCTTTCTCAGCTTTTTTTGCTAAAGTGCCAATTACATCATCAGCCTCAAAGCCATCTTTATAAAGTTTTGGGATATTAAAGGCCTCTAGTAATTTATCTATATAAGGAAGAGCAGTTTTAATTCCATCTGGCATCGCTTCTCTATGAGCCTTATATTCAGGATATTCAATATGTCGTTTAGTTGGGGAGCTTCTATCAAAAACAACGGCAATATGTGAAGGTTGTTCTTTTCGGATAACTTCATTCAAGGTATTTGTAAACCCAAATATCGCCGAAGTATCTAGTCCTTTTGAATTGATTCTTGGATTTTTTGCAAATGCAAAAAATGCTCTATAAATTAATGCAAATCCATCAAGTAAAAATAATTTTTTCTCATTTTTCATCTAAATGTAAAAATACAATTTATAGACATTATTTACTTACTTTTACTACTTTATATTTAATTATGGGTAAATCAGAAAACAAAGAAATTTTTAGTATATTATTTATACCCTTTCTACTTTTAGTAATAATGTGGGCGGTAAAAATAATTGAACTACAATTTGATTTATCTTTTATTAAATTTGGGGTACTGCCTGAAAGAGTAGAAGGATTAAAAGGAGTTTTCTTTTCTCCTTTTATTCATAAGGATTTAAACCATTTATTAAACAATTCATATCCAATACTTATACTTGGAGGCTTATTATTTTCTGTTTATAGAAAAATTGCTTTCCAAGTTTTTGTTTGGCTTTTTTTTATATCTGGATTTTGGTTGTGGATTATTGGAAGGCCATCTTTTCATATTGGCGCAAGTGGAATCATTTATGCACTTGCCTCATTTATTTTCGCAAGTGGTATTTTCAGCAAAAATTCTAGGCTATCTGCATTAAGTTTAGTCGTGATTTTTTTATATGGATCAATGGTATGGGGGATACTTCCAACTAAAGAACCGATTTCTTGGGAAGGTCATTTGTCTGGCTTTTTTGCAGGTATAATTGTAGCTATATTTTATAAGGATGAGGTTCCAAGACGACAAAAATACCAATGGGAAATTGACGAAGAAATTGATGAAAAAATACTAGAAGAAGATTCAACGGCCATCAATTATATTCTAAAAAAAGAAAGTCAAAAAGATTAATCTTTTGGTGGCTTAATGACTCCCCAATTAGAAGCAAACCATGTTCTTTCATGCATATAGTAAAAGCATAATTTTAACACTCGATCTAATATGACTAGCCAACCAACTTGACTTTTATCAATAGGAAGAAATCCAAAAAAAGGAGGCAAGTAAGATAACACAATAAATGTAGTTGTCATTGCTAATAAATTCCAAGTGATTGCTTTAGTAATATGTCTTTTTCTATTGATTGTTACTTTGTTCATGACTTTTATTCTTAGGAAAACAAATATATATAAAATACTAGCATCTGATACATGAGTTTAATTAAGTGAAAAAATGTATTTTCGCAACTCATGAAAAAAATCAGAAATTTTTGCATAATTGCACATATTGATCATGGTAAATCTACTTTAGCTGATAGGCTATTGGAATTTACTGGAGCTATAACTGAGAGAGAGCTAGAGGCTCAAGTATTGGATGATATGGATCTTGAAAAAGAAAGAGGAATTACAATAAAAAGTCATGCTATACAAATGGAGTATACTTATGAAGGAGAAGATTATATCTTGAATTTGATTGACACTCCTGGGCATGTTGATTTTTCATATGAAGTCTCAAGGTCAATTGCTGCTTGTGAAGGAGCGTTGCTTATTGTCGATGCCGCTCAAGGAATTCAAGCTCAAACAATTTCTAATTTATATTTAGCTTTAGAACATGATTTAGAAATTATTCCGATTTTAAATAAAATTGATTTACCCTCAGCTGAACCTGAAGTTGTAAAAGATCAAATTATTGATTTAATTGATTGCTCTTATGAAGAGATAATCCCTGCAAGCGCAAAAACAGGCGTTGGGATTGAGAACATTTTAAATGCAATTATAAAAAGAGTTCCATCTCCAAAGGGCGATATTGCCGCTCCTTTGCAGGCTATGATTTTTGATTCAGTGTATAATACTTTCAGAGGAATTGAAGCTTATTTTAAGGTAATTAATGGTGAAATAAAAAAAGGGGAAGAAGTAAAATTTATGGCAACAGACATGAAATATCATGCTGATGAAATTGGAGCATTACGACTTAAACAATTCCCAAAGAAATCTTTAAAAGCAGGTGAAGTAGGATATATTATTTCGGGGATTAAAGATGCTAGAGAAGTAAAAGTTGGAGATACAATTACATCAGCAGCAAATCCAGCAACTGAAGCTGTAAAAGGCTTTGAAGAAGTAAAACCAATGGTATTTGCAGGCATTTACCCAGTTGATACTGAAGATTTTGAAGAGCTAAGAAATTCAATGGAAAAATTGCAATTGAATGACGCTTCCTTAACCTATACTCCAGAATCATCAGCCGCACTAGGATTTGGTTTTAGATGTGGTTTTTTAGGAATGCTACATATGGAAATTATTCAAGAGAGATTGGAGAGAGAATTTAATATGACAGTAATTACTACTGTGCCAAATGTATCGTATTACGCATATACAAGGGCAGGTAAAAAATTAGAGATTCACAATCCTTCTGATTACCCTGATCCAAGTATTTTAGAGAGCGTAGAGGAGCCTTTTATTAGAGCTCAAATTATTACAAAATCTGATTTTATTGGCCCTGTAATGACACTTTGTATTGCCAAAAGAGGAGAATTAATCAATCAAGTATATTTAACAACTGATAGAGTAGAATTGACTTTTGAAATGCCATTAGGAGAAATTGTTTTTGATTTTTATGATAAATTAAAGTCTGTTTCAAAAGGATATGCCTCATTTGATTATTATCCAATTGAGTATAGACTATCCGTATTATCTAAATTGGATATTTTATTAAATGGAGATCCTGTAGATGCTTTATCAGCGCTAGTACATAAAACAAATTCATATACTTTAGGCAAGAAATTATGTGCTAAATTAAAAGAATTAATTCCAAGACAACAATTTGATATTGCTATCCAATCAGCAATTGGATCAAAAATAATATCTAGAGAGACAGTAAAGGCATTAAGGAAAGATGTGACTGCAAAATGTTATGGAGGTGATATTTCTAGAAAAAGAAAATTGTTAGAAAAACAAAAGAAAGGTAAAAAAAGAATGAGACAAGTTGGCAATGTAGAGATCCCACAAGAAGCATTTTTGTCAGTATTAAAATTAGAGGATTAAAGATTATGGGGAGAGCATTTGAATTTAGGAAAGCCAGAAAAATGAAAAGATGGTCAAAAATGGCAAAGACCTTTACACGTATTGGTAAAGATATTGTAATGGCAGTAAAAGAAGGTGGAGCTGACCCAGATACAAATTCAAGATTAAGACAGATAATGCAAAATGCAAAGGCTGCAAATATGCCTAAGGATAATGTATTACGCGCGATTAAAAAGGCAAGCGATAAAGATACTGCTAACTATGAAGAAATGTCTTTAGAGGGTTATGCAGTACACGGGATTGCTATTTTTATTGATTGCGCAACAAATAATAATAATAGAACAGTTGCTGATGTACGTTCTTATTTCAGTAAATGTGACGGAGCACTTGGAACGAATGGGTCTTTAGAATTTATTTTTAATAGAAAGGGCGTGTTTACAATTAATATTGAAGATATTAATCTTGATATTGAAGAGTTAGAAATGGATCTTATAGATGGCGGATTAGAAGAATTAGAAATTGATGAGGAGGCGGTAACAGTTTATTGCGATTATTCTGATTTTAACAATATGCAGAGAAAATTAGAAGAGCTTAATATTGAAATTAAAAATTCGGAATTACAAAGAATTCCAAATAACTTTAAAACAATTACTTCTGAAAAAGCAAAAAATGTATTAAAGTTATTAGATTTACTTGAAGAAAATGATGATGTACAGCAGGTATTTCATAATATGGAGCTAACGGATGAAATCTTAACCGCTATTGAAAGCGAATAAATATATATAATGAATGTATTAATATTAGGAAGTGGAGGGAGAGAACATGCATTTGCATGGAAAATTGCAAAAAGCAGCTCCTGTAATAAATTATTTATTGCCCCAGGAAATGCTGGAACAGATGAGGTTGGTATAAATATTGACCTTAATGTAAATGACTTTGATAAAATCAAGGAATTTGTTCTACTAGAAAATATTAATATTGTTGTCGTAGGACCAGAAGACCCTCTAGTAAATGGTATTTATGATTTTTTTAAAACAGATGATCAATTGGAAAATATTTCGTTGATCGGACCATCAAAAGAAGGGGCAAGATTAGAAGGGAGCAAGCAATTTGCAAAAGAATTTATGATTCGTCATGAGATACCTACTGCAAAATATCAAGTCTTTACAAAAGATAATTTGGAAGAAGGGTTTGTATTTTTAGAAAGCTTAACCGCACCATATGTCCTTAAAGCTGATGGTCTTGCTGCTGGTAAGGGAGTGTTAATCATTAATAATTTACAACAAGCAAAAGACGAACTGAGAGCTATGGTAGCTGAGGCTAAATTTGGCGCTGCATCATCAACCGTTGTAATTGAAGAGTTTTTAGAAGGGCTAGAGCTTTCTGTATTTGTATTAACTGATGGAGATTCATACAAAATTTTACCCTCAGCAAAAGATTATAAACGAATTGGAGAGGGTGATACAGGATTAAATACTGGAGGAATGGGAGCTATTTCTCCCGTTCCGTTTGCTGATAGGTTCTATATTGAAAAAGTAGAAAGAGAAATAATTATACCAACAATTGAGGGGCTAAAAAAAGATAATATTATTTATAAAGGATTTATTTTTTTTGGCCTTATTAATGTAAAAGGTCAGCCAAAAGTTATTGAGTATAATGTACGAATGGGAGATCCTGAAACTGAGGTTGTAATACCTAGAATTAAATCAGACTTATTAAATTTGTTTAAAGGTATTGATGATGGAACTTTCAGTGAAAAAGATCTTGATATTACTGAAGAAGTAGCAGCAACAGTGATGCTTGTCTCAGCAGGCTATCCAGAAGTATATGAAAAACACAAAGAAATATCTGGGATTGAATTTATTCAAGATAGTATTGTCTTTCATGCAGGAACAAAAAATGATTTAGGCATTAAAACTAATGGAGGCAGGGTGATTGCTCTTACTTCTTTTGGAGAAGACATAGAAGATGCACTAAATAAATCATTTGAAAGTGCAGAAAAGATTTCTTTTGAAGGAAAGTATTATAGAAAAGATATAGGATTTGATTTATGAAGAAGCATGTTCTTCATTATTTTTTCGGTGTTTTATCATTTTTAACATCCATACAACTAAAAATATAAAGATTACACCAATATAAAAGTAATTTATAGTATTTTCAATGCCTTCGACAATTTCGAAAAGACCTTCAAAAAGAACACTAATTGCATTCCAAATCTTATTCATAATTTTTTTGTTTTAATTTACAATTGCAAATTTATATATTTTTTTAACAAGCATTATGTTTTTAAAGCCCCTTATCAATCCAAAGCCATCAATAATAATATTTTTTATTGTTTTTTGCATTGCGTTTTCACTTCTACCCATTTTAAATTCTGAACTAGTTAGTATTTTTAGGCACTCATTTCTGCACCCAGTCATTATACTTTTAGCAGGCATAATAATTCCGCTTATTTTAAGCACCGGCCTTAATAATCTTATTTACGAGAAAAATATTATACGTAAAGAGAATTTAGTAATTGGGTGCGTCTTTATTTTTCTTAGTACTGCTTTTTTCAATACGATTGATGCTTGGATATCAGCTTTCTTTATGTTATTTGTATTTAATTTTTTACTGGCAAGTTATCAAAAAGACATGCCTCTTGCGGAGTATTATAATTCCTCAATTATATTGTCGACACTTACTTTTTTTTATCCTAATATAATTTTCTTTTTAATACTTTTTTTAGTAAGCGGGATCAATTATAGTAACCTAAACTGGAGAATTCTCGTCACTATTTTATTAGGCTTAATCACTCCATATATATTTTATTTTATGTTTTTGTACTTATCAATTAATTTGTTTGCTATTCCAGAATTTTTTAATTTTACTGCAATTAGCTTTTCAGATATTGAAAAGATTCAATTACCACTACAAATTTGGCTTAGTGTATTATTATTAATAATAGTATTTTCATTTTTTGAGCTATTTGTATGGCTATATAAAAAGAGTATCAAGTCTAGGAAAACATTTATGATTATTATTTGGTACTTTATTATAGCCTTATGTATAGCGTTTTTTTCAGGTCTAGAATATTTTTACTTTACTATTACTCCATTGGCAGTTATTATTGGGAATTATTTTGTTTATAGCCGAAATAGGAGAGTAGCAAATTTTTTGTTTTTCATGTTAGTAATTTCTTCCTTCTATTATAAGTATATGATTGCATATTATGTGTAGATTTGCACTATAAAATCTAAGTATATGAAATTTGGTGTAGTTGTTTTTCCTGGCTCTAATTGTGATATGGATATGATATATGTTCTTGAAACTATAATGGGACAAAGAGTCGTAAAGCTTTGGCATAAAGATACTGATTTGCAAGAAGTAGACTTTATTATTCTTCCAGGAGGATTCTCTTACGGAGATTATTTAAGGTCTGGAGCTATTGCTAAGTTCTCTCCCATTATGAAGCAGGTGATTGGATTTGCAAAGGCTGGAGGATATGTAATGGGAATATGTAATGGATTTCAAATTTTGACTGAAAGTGGCTTGCTGCCTGGTGCTTTATTACACAACACATCTCATCAATTTATTTGCAAAAATATTTATTTAAAAGCAATTACCACAAATACATTAATTACAAATAAATATTCGGAAAAAGCAATAAAGATTCCAATTGCACATGGAGAGGGAAGATACTTTGCTGATGATCAGACGTTAAACACATTAATTAATAATGATCAGATTCTATTTAAGTATTGTGATCAAAACGGGCTTATTAATGATAGAGCGAATCCTAATGGATCGTTAATGAATATAGCAGGAATATGCAATAAGGAAAGGAATGTATTTGGCATGATGCCACATCCTGAAAGAGCGGCAGATAAGGAGCTGGAAAACCAAGATGGAAGAGCCCTGTTTGATAGTATTATTAAGTGTCTGTCCGTAGCATAAAGCCTTCTAGAAAGACTATAATTACGCTCAATACAAATATAATATTTGGTTAAAAACCGTCTTAGTTCCATCGTCATATACAACTTTATTTTGTAATAATCAATTTTAAAATGACGTTAATTTTTTAACAATTAGAGTTAATAAATTACTGTCTTTTTTTAAAATCAATATTGGACTTTTAAATTTTAAATTAAATATTTGTCGTGTTGTTTGTCAATGATTCTCTTTTATTTAGTTTGCAATAGTTGACAGGTATAAAGGCAAGGGTGTTATACAATGTTTCATTTTTTGTTAGCAATCAATTGTTAAAAAACACTTAAACTGAATTATTTGTTAATCTTGTTTAATTGTAAATTAGTTTCCAATAAAACACGTTAAATTTTTTACTATGCATATTGAAACGATTTTTAAGCGAAGCCACACAAAGATGCCATTTCAGATTAAGAAAATTACTGAAGCGGTATTAAAGGCGATGGTGTCAGTTAAAAATGGCGGCTTAGAGGAGGCTGAAGGTATTGCTAAACAAGTGCACGCAAGTTTGTTAGACAGAAAAAATGAGATTCCAAACTACGTTCCAAATGTTGAGGAAATACAAGATTTGGTTGAGCAAACGCTAATGAAAAGTGAATTTTTAGATGTTGCAAAGGAATATATTTTATATAGAAATATACAGGCAAAGAAAAGGCAAAGAAATATATTTGAAAGACGAATGACACTAAAACCTTTTGAATACCCAGAGCTATACGAGTATGTTCCTGCAATTAGGCATTCGTACTGGATACATACTGAATTTAATTTTACTAGCGATATACAAGATTTTAAAACACACTTGTCTGAAGGTGAAAAAAATGCAATCAAAAATACTATGCTAGCAATCTCACAGATTGAAGTAGCAGTAAAAAACTTTTGGGGAGATATATATCAAAAAATACCTAAGCCTGAAGTAGGTGCAGTAGGATCTACTTTTGCAGAAAGCGAAGTGCGACATACAGATGCTTATTCGCATCTTTTAGAAATTTTAGGGCTCAATAAGGAGTTTAGGGATTTGAAAAAAAATCCTGTTATTATGAAAAGGGTTAGATATCTTGATGCGGCTTTAATTAGCTCAAAAAGTCAAAACGATAGAGAATATACAGAATCAGTTTTGTTGTTTTCGTTATTCATTGAACATGTTTCATTATTTTCTCAATTCTTGATAATCATGGCATTTAATAAACATAAAAACATGTTAAAAGGGATTTCTAATGTTGTAGAAGCAACTTCAAAGGAAGAGCAAATTCACGGAGATTTTGGCATTGATATAATTAAAATTGTAAAACAAGAAAACCCTGATTGGTTTGATGATGAGTATGAAGAAAAAGTTCAAAAGATGTGTAAAACCGCCTATGATTCTGAAAGCGCAATCATAGATTGGATTTTTGAAAAAGGCGAATTAGACTTTCTTCCAAAAAAGCAAATTAAAGAGTTTATAAAAGATCGTTTTAATAGATCTCTAGAGAGTATTGGTATTAATAAAGTTTTTGAAACTGAGAGCTCTCTAGTAAATCAAACAGAATGGTTTAATGATGAAATTATAGGAACAAAACATGTAGATTTTTTTGTAAAAAGATCTATAAATTATAGTAAAAAAACACAAAGTATAACTGCTGACGATTTATTTTAAAATATGCAAGAAATAAAAAAAGACTACGAAAAAAAAAATAATAGGGATAGTGTTGCTTCTCATTATGAAAACCTATTAAGTGCGCGCAAGGAAGCTGTAAGCACATTTAAATCTCCCAAAAATAAGGCCAAAACAGCTAAAATGCATAAAAATTCAGATAGTTTTAAATGGCTCACAGAGCACAGTAGAAATTTTCTTGCTTCAGGATATGTGCCGGAAGGCTCTAAAGCGGAAGATCGAATTAGAGAAATTGCAAATAGGGCTGAAGAAATTTTAGGTATTAAAGGTTTTAGTGATAAATTCTATAATTATATGGAAAAAGGGTTTTTTTCTTTGTCTTCTCCTGTTTGGTCTAATTTTGGGAAGGAAAGAGGCTTGCCTATTAGTTGCTTTGGATCAAATATTTCTGATGATATGGGGAATATTTTATATACTCAGTCTGAAGTAGGTATGATGTCCAAGCTAGGAGGAGGAACATCGGGATACTTCGGTCACCTTCGGCCTCGAGGGGCTAGTGTCAAAAACAATGGAGAAGCTTCCGGCTCAGTACATATAATGCAATTATTTGAAACAATGGTTGATGTTGTTAGTCAAGGATCTGTTCGTCGAGGAAGATTTTCTCCATATTTACCAGTTGAGCACAAGGATATTTTAGAGTTCTTAGATATTGGAACAGAAGGTAATCCAATACAGGAATTAACACATGGTGTTAGTGTAACAGATAATTGGTTAAAAGAAATGATTGATGGGGATGTAGAAAAACGAGCTATTTGGGCAAAGGTTTTGCAAAGAAGAGGTGAAATCGGTTATCCGTATATCTTTTTTAAGGATAATGCTAATAATGGTGCCCCTGAAGTATACAAAAAAAATAATTATAGTGTAAATGCAAGTAATTTATGTACTGAAATTATGCTGCCATCAAATGAAAAATGGTCATTTGTATGCTGTCTTTCCTCATTAAATGTTTTGCATTATGATGAATGGAAGAATACAGATGCTGTTGAAACGATGATATTCTTTCTAGATGCTGTTATCAGCGAGTTTGTTGACAAATTAGATGTTTATAGAGAATCGAAAGATCTTGATGACCAGCAAACTTTTTTATTTATGAAAAGAGCATATGATTTTGCAAAAGACCATAGAGCCTTAGGTCTTGGGGTCTTAGGCTGGCATTCATTTTTGCAATCTAAAATGCTATCTTTTAATAGCGAGGAAGCATATAGCCTTAACAGCGAAGTATTTAAACTTATAAAAAAGAAATCGTATGACGCCTCTATGCAGCTAGCAAAAATGTTTGGTGAGCCGGAAGTTTTAAAAGGCATAGGCAGGAGAAATGCTACATTAAATGCTGTTGCTCCTACAACATCATCTGCTTTTATATTAGGCCAGGTTTCTCAGGGAATAGAGCCTATTTGGTCAAATATTTACGTTAAAGATATTGCAAAAACTAAATCAACAATTAAGAACCCTTTCTTAGTTAAGCTGCTTCAAGAAAAAGGAAAGGATTCCCAAGAAGTTTGGAATAGTATTAGAGATAAGGATGGCTCTGTACAGCATTTGGATTTTCTATCTGAAACAGAAAAAGATGTTTTTAAGACGTATACAGAAATTGACCAAATGGATATAATTTATCAGGCGGCAAATAGACAAAATCATATAGATCAGGGACAATCTATCAATCTTATGATTCACCCAGATATGCCTACAAAAGAGATTAATAATATTTATATTACAGCTTGGAAGCTAGGCTTAAAATCACTCTATTATCAACATAGTATGAATGCTGCTCAGCAATTTAAACAGAAGAAAGAGTGTGCTTCTTGTGAGGCGTAATATAAATAATTAGTATCACCAAATTAATTAGCAACAATATTGGTTATTAAAATTAATGACTCAATAATTCCTATAAAAAATAGCCTCATATACTAATCTAAGAAATATTATTTCTAGCATTTTATTTGTTTATTTGTAATAATGAAAATTATTATCAAAATAGTAATATTATTGTCGCTGGCTAGTTGTGCTAATATGGTCCCTCCAACAGGAGGAAATAAAGATCTAGATCCCCCAAAATTAATAGGGAAGATAGATATAGAAAACATGAAGCACGTAAATACTAGAATCGTAGAATTTGAATTTAATGAGTTTATCCAAACAAATAAATGGGAGGAGTATTTTTATATCTCACCACCAATAGAAAATAAGATTCAGAAGAAAATAAAAGGAAAAAATCTCAGTCTAACCATTGAAGATTCTCTTACTAATAATACGACTTATTATTTATCTTTAAACTCTTGTATTAAGGATATTAATGAGGGGAACATCTTAGATACACTTAGTTATATCTTTTCTACGTCTGATAATTTTGATACATTAAGACTTAGTGGAGAATTAAAAGATGCATATACTTTAAAAGCTATTGAGAATGCATGGGTAATGCTTTTTAATAAAGATATCCATGACTCACTTATTTTCAATACAAGACCAAATTATATTGCCAAAACTAATAAAGATGGATTTTTTCATTTCAAAAATTTAAATAATAATATTTATAAAATTGTAGCTCTTACTAGTTTTGATTTTATTTATAATGAAGAAGAAAAGATAGCTTTTTTTGACACTATAATTAATGCTTCAAAGGATAGTTTTATTTCACTTTTTGCATTTGATCCGATTATATTTTCTGATATTGAGAAAGCAGATACAATACTTAATCTAAATAGTACTGCTGCAGATACATCTATAAACGATACAGTTAAAGGGCAAGAGATTTCTCCTGGAAAATTAGAGATTCTTAGTTCTATAAACTCTTCTTGTATTATTCAATTACTACAAAATGATAAGCTTGTAAAAGAAGTGTTTTTTACCAATCCTCCTTATATAATTAAAGAGATCCCTCCTGATAAGTATAATTTAAAATTGATATATGATAAGAATCAAGATAGTAGCTGGACAACTGGTAGTTGGGAGCAAAAGATTCAAGCTGAAAGGGTAATTAATTATGCTAGTGAGATTATTATCCGGTCTAATTGGGATTTAGAATTAGAGTGGCTTATTGAATAGTAAATTTGTCTCTGTCTTTTAAAAAGTTCATTTGTCTTTTCTTTAGCCTTAAGTCATCTATACTTAATGATACTTGCAAGACCTGCTCTGTATTTTCTGTTGCAGAGTATAATTCTTGACCAAAGGAATTAAAAACTTTACTGTGACCACTAAAACAAATCTTTTTGTCATCTTCTCCTATTCTGTTAACACCAACTGTATAGCATTGGTTCTCTATTGAGCGAGCCTTTAATAGGGTATCCCAAGCATCAATTCGTTTAATTGGCCAATTTGCTAAATATATTAGAATATCATAATCTATATTATTGCGACTAAATACAGGGAAGCGCAAGTCATAACAAATTAGTGGACATATTTTCCATCCATTTTCTTCAATAATTAATCGATCTTTGCCTTTTTCAATATATTTTCCTTCATTAATAAACGAAAATAAATGACGTTTATCGTAAGTATATATTTTGCTATTTTCTGAAATCCAAATTAACCGATTAAATATTTTTTTATTTTCGGTAATCATTAAACTTCCTGAAATAGCACATTTCTTTTCTTTTGCAACTTCTTTCATCCAACTAATAGTTTTACCCTTCATTGTTTCTGCTAAATGATTAGATTGGGGGCAAAACGCAGTATTGAACATCTCAGGCAGTAGAATAATGTCCGTTTCTGAGATATCTGAAATTAGTCTTGATAAATGTAAAAGGTTTTTATCTATATCTTCCCAAAAAATATCAGATTGAATAAGAGAAAGATTAAGCTTCTTTTTCATAAAACAAACTTAAAGAATTAATTGAACTGTCTAATAATAAATTAAATTTTTAAAAATGAGTTATTCAATAATTATCCTCTTTTCTACTCTCCCATTCTCATAGAGGTAGAATAATGGCGTATTCTTTATAAGCGGAGTCTCCTGACCTAAAACATTTATGATTTTCCAATTTGGATGCTCTAGAATTCCTAATTCAGAAATATTATTAATTGAGATAATTACTAAGTTTAATATAACAATACTATCACAGCCAACTGAATTTGAAAAAGTGTTTGTGTAAATGCCACTAGTGGTAATTAGCTGAGACCCCCAGGTATATGAATTATAAGCGGTATCAATTATATAAATAGAATCAGAATAGTTGAGCCATAAGTCCATGATTAAAGTACTATCACAACCACAATTATCTAACGTTGTAAAATTGTATGACCCTGCTAGAACATGCGTTGTGCCATTCCATAAATATGAATCGCATGCAGATACAGTAATTGATATAGGAGGAGGAGCATAACAACAACTACCATCATCTATAACTGCTAATGAATCATAATTACAAGCGGTAGTGTCAGTACAACCATAAGTTAACATTGGAAGAATAAAATCAACAACCACAGGAAGGTGATCAGAAGCAATCTTTGTATCATCCCAAAATAGATTATTTTGAGCTAATAATAAAGAACTCAGATCTTCTGTTGATATAATAAAAGATTTATCTACAGACATTACACTATTAGTAAAAAAAATAAAATCTAATCTCCCTGGAGGAAAATTTCCTGCAGAGGGGTTACTTTCATCCCAGGTGTAAGCAATATCTTTTTCGTTAAAGTAAGAAACTTGATCCTTTAATGGAGTATTGTCCCAGTCAGGGTATCCACCATTTCCAAATGTAATCGTATCTGATATTGTTCCATTTATAATAGTAAAATATTGCTCTGAATATCCAACCAAATTCATGTCACCAGAAAAAGATATCGGTGTATTAATTGGTAAATCTATAACGCCACCAACTGTTTTTGCATCAATTATAAATTGAATTAAAGCATCAAAATTTTCCTGCCTTGCTTCATTGTGCAAACAACATTTTGGATGACCATTAAGTATCAAAATATCTGTCGAATAAATACTGTCAGGTAAATCTATTAAATCGGCATCAATCCTATCTGCAACTTGCCAAGACTGTACAGATGGATACTTAGAAATTGTAATGTTACCAGAAGAAGGATAGGTATATATATATGGATAATATATGGGAATGGTATTTAAAAAAGCTAGGACATCATTTACTGTAGTGTTTCCACACTCTTGCAATGTAATAATATCAGCATTAACACTAGAAAATATTCTTCTGTGTTTATCTACACGATTGGGATTTATAAGGCCATTGTTTAAGACATTATAGGTCATCAAACGTAAATAAGATGAGTCGTTTTTTGAAAAATTCACAGTAGCAGTTGTAGGTGTTGAACAATTGTTAAAAATATAAGTAAATATAGATCCGTTATCTGGCATAAAATCATTTCCAATAAACTCTCTAATTGAAATAGCAATAGTATCTGAGAATAAAGATCGATTTATAGCAATTTCAAATTCATCTGAGGTAATTGTAGGTAATGGAATAACATCTAAATCATAGAGAGAAAGGGTGTCAACCATATTAGGATCAGTATCGTCAAATATAAATTTATCAAAGAAGTTTATTCCATATTCTGAACCAATATTGTTTGTATAAAATCCTGTAGAGGCATTATTATCAGCATCAATATTAATCATTACTTCAGCAGGATTAAAAGATTGCTCTGTCAAATCAATCTCATCAGCAAGCCTTATCTTAATATATAAGTACTCATTATCATTACAGACATTAAATCCCAATAAATCTATCCCTTGAGAATCTGTTGAATCATCAATATATGTATTAATATTTGTACTCCACTCATCAAAAAAACCATCAATTTTAATTGTATTTTGTGAAAAAGCATCAAAATAGAAAATAGAAAATATAGATAGTGTATATATAAAGATCTTCATTCTTCAATAATACAAAAAGATAATAATACAGTAATAGAGATCTTATTCTGAGTAAAGTATTTCAAGCAAAGTTTGCCCTACAGCATTTAGTGTTTCTTTATTAATATTATCCATATTATCGTTATGGGTATGCCAATGCTTGTTAAAATTATTTTCAGTAGTAGGATCATATTCAATAATATCAATTGTTGGTATGGCGGTAATTAAATTTACATAATAATGATCATCTATAATTTGTGGTGCATTTTCAAATACAAAATAATTACCAAAGCCTAGTCTGTGTGCTTTTCGCCAGACTTTTTGTAAGATATTTGATGCATAATAGGAGGAAATTTGCTCATGTCTAAAAGTAGCATTTTTTGCCCCAACCATATCTAGTAAAATTCCATATTGAGCATAGTAATTTGGTTTATGAGGGTTCTTACTCCAATATTGTGAGCCTAAACACCAAGAATCTTGCATAATAGGATAGGAAGAATCTTCTGGCTGCCCATAATCTTCTGCATCAAAAAGGATAATATCTATACCGATTTTTGGTATTTTCTTACTAAGTTGACGAGCTATTTCTAATAAAACAGCAACACCACTTCCCCCATCATTTGCTCCTAGAATAGGTTTTTCTCTATTCTCAGTATCATGGTCAGCAATATGGCGAGAGTCCCAGTGTGCAAAAAGAGCAATTCTATTATTTTTTTCAGCAGAAAAACTTGCAATAATATTTTTTAATTTGTGACTTTTTCCATCATATGTTTTAATAGGAGCCTCTTGTATAGTTACGTCTGGAGTGTACCTCTTGAGAGTTTTTTCTAACCATATAGCGCAATTCTCCCATCCTTTACTGCTAATTACTCTTGGGCCAAAACTTACTTGCTTTTCTACAAAATAATATGCAGAGTCTTTATTAAACGTAGGAGCTACAAGCTTTGTATTTAGTTTTTTTGATGTGTTTGTTTGTGCGTCTGGTGGTGTATTTGTGCAAGCAAATAAAATGGTCGCAAGAAGAGGTAATATTTTAAATCTTAAATGGTTCATTTATTTTTTT
>CEWO01200217.1_pt1 | contig 37161 bp, 33 predicted proteins | sample 361561 | NCBI WGS metagenome assembly CEWO01 (sample SAMEA2623627, study PRJEB7988) | marine metagenome | isolation source: saline water (ENVO:00002010), including
TAGATTTTGCAAAAAGTAATATGCTAACTAAAGAGAGTATCACAACTAAGAAGAAAACTACTGCAGCAATTATAGTATATATCATAATTAAATTTTTATTCCCATAAAGCACATAAATGCTATGCCCATTAAACCAGTAATAATGTACGTAATACCTAGTCCTCTTAAAGGAGCAGGCACGTTTGAATATCTTATCTTTTCTCTAATAGCAGCAATAGCAACAATAGCTAAATACCAGCCAACTCCTGATCCTAAAGCAAAAGAAGTAGCTTCTATTATAGTAGAATACTGTCTTTCTTGCATAAATAAAGCTCCACCTAATATTGCACAATTAACAGCAATTAAAGGCAAGAAAATACCCAGAGAGCTATATAAAGCTGGAGAAAATTTCTCTATAATCATTTCAACAAGTTGAACCATTGCAGAAACAACTGCAATAAACATAATTAAACTTAACACGTTTAAATCAACACTAACAAAATTATCTCCCAACCACTGTAGCGCACCAGCTTTTAAAATTTGATTTTCTAAAATATAATTAACAGGAACAGTAATCCCTAGTACAAAAATAACTGCTAAGCCTAATCCATTAGCAGTAGGTACGGTTTTAGATACCGCTAAATATGAACACATACCCAGAAAATAGGCAAAAATCATATTATCAATAAAAACACCTTTAATAAAAATATTTACTAAATCCATATTAATTTTCTTCTATTAAATCGTTATTTCTAGCTCTTTGCATCCATATAATTAAACCAACAACAATTAAGGCCATAGGTGGTAAAATCATAAGATTGTTATTCATATATCCCAGTTCATATAGATAATTAAACCCTGGCACTTCGTATCCCATCAATTTACCAGAACCAAATAATTCTCGAACAAAAGCAACGGCAACCAAAATCCAACCATATCCAAAAGCATTACCAAGAGCATCTAAAAACGAATCCCACAGCTTATTTCCCATTGCAAAAGCCTCAAGTCTACCCATAATAATACAATTAGTAATTATTAAACCAATAAAAACAGATAATTGTTCTGAAGCATCCGGCAAAAATGCTTTTAATATTTGATCAACCAAAGCAACTAAAGATGCAACAACTAACAATTGAACAATGATTCTAATTCTATTAGGGATGTTATTTCTAAGAATTGAAATTATTGAACTCGCCGAAGTCATAACAAAAATAACAGCAAGGGTCATAACAAGTGCATTTTCTAATTGAGTAGTAATAGCAAGCGCAGAGCAAATTCCAAGCACTTGAATTGTAATAGGGTTTTGATCACCCATAGGGTCTGCTATTAGCTTTTGATGTTGTTTGTTAAAAAAAGACTTCATTGCATATTAATATTATTGGTGTTAATTAATTGAGCTGTTGTATCATTTACAATATTGATTGCAGAAAAATAATTATCATAAACCTTTAGAGTATTGAATAGCATATCAGACACACCGTCACTAGTAATAGTCCCGCCCGTAATCCCATCAACTTGATGCATATTACCTTCTTCTGCACCACCTTTTTTTACTTCAATTGAAACAAATTCGCCTAAATAATTTTTAATTTTTTTGCCCTTAAAAGGCAATTCAAAAATATCTGTATTTATCTCTGCTCCTAAACCTGGAGTCTCTGCTTTGTGATCAAATACCGCACCATAAACAGTGTTATAGTCTTTTTCTAAGGCAACAAATCCCCAGACTGGCCCCCAAAGACCAGTACCCGCCATTGGGACAATGAAGTAAGTTTGATTATCTTTCTCTGCAGTGTAAAAAGGATATTTAAAATCATTAGGAGAAAGTGTTTTATCTCTATATTGAAATAACACGTCAATGTTAAATGCTGAACCATCAATAATTTCGCCTTTATTACTTATAATTGTTTCAGAACTAATATACTTCGCGTACTTTTCTTTTGCCTGAGTTCTTGTTGCATCAACACCAATAGCACTTAAAATATCAATCATTTTTTTATCAGCGGCATTTTGTTTTTTTCTAGGCTGTAAAACTTCCGATGTAAAAGCCAATACTGTACCAATAACAAGTACCATTATAACAGCAAATGTAAACGTATATGTATTACTTTCTTTATTCATTAACTTTTATTCTTTTTAACCTTCTATTAATATTTGCCTGAACAACATAGTGATCAATTAATGGAGCCATAATATTCATAAATAAAATTGCAACCATAACACCCTCAGGATATGCAGGATTAAAAACTCTTATCATAATTGATAATACACCACACAAAAATCCATAAATAATTTTTCCTCTGTTAGTTTGAGCAGCAGATACAGGATCAGTTGCCATGAAAACCATGCCAAATAAAAAACTACCTATGCATAATTGATGTAAGGGATCTAATGACATAAATAAATTAGTATCCGGGGCAACCCAATTAAAAATATATGCCATAGATAAACCACCAACAAACATGGAAGCCATGATACGGAAGGAACCAATCCCAGTAAATAATAAGATAAGTGCTCCGATCAAAATTGCGATTACTGATGTTTCGCCAATAGATCCTGGAATTATTCCAAAAAAGGAGTTAGACAAACTATATAAACCATCTCCAAGGAATTCCTTAGACTTATTTATTACTTCTGTGTTTAAAGGATTAACATTTACCAAACTTGCTAATTGACCTAGCGCAGTTTCTCCTGAAATACCATCTATACTATCTGCAGAATGAACCCAAACTTTATCTCCTGACATTTTAGTTGGATAAGCAAAAAATATAAATGCTCGAGCTGTCAAAGCAGGATTAACTATATTCATTCCTGTTCCACCAAAAACTTCTTTACCAATAACAACTGCAAAAATAACTGACAAAGCTAACATCCAGAGAGGAACATCAATTGGCATAGTTAAAGGAATAAGCATACCTGTTACAAGATACCCTTCATTAACTTGGTGTTTTCTTTGCACAGCAAATGCGAACTCAATACCTAAGCCTACAACATATGATACAATAATTAGGGGTAACACCTTCCATAAACCAAATAAGAAGTGATCAAAGATAGAGTATACTTCTTGATATCCGTCCATTCCGCTTGTTAACTGAGAATGATATTGATAACCTGTATTCCACATACCAAATAATAAACAAGGTAACAAAGCAATAATCACTAAAACCATTGTTCGTTTTAAATCTACTGAATCTTTTATGTGAGTACCTCTATTTGATGTATGGTTCGGTACAAATAAAAAAGTTTCAAAAGCATCATATGCAGGATACAAAGTATGTAACCTGCCTCCCTCCTCGAAATGAGGCTTTATTTTTCTTAATATATTATGCATTAACTTCATTTAACTACACTCTTTTTTTATTAAATCTAAACCTCTTCTTATGATTGACTGAACAGGTATTTTTGAAGTACAAGCAAACTCACACAAAGCAAAATCCTCTGAATCAACTTCATATATTCCTAAATGCTCCATTAGTTCTATATCTTCAATTAAGATCGCTTTAATTAATTGCACTGGAAATACATCAATAGGCATATAAGACTCATATTGCCCCGTCACTACATAAGCTCTTTCTTCACCATGAGTATTAGAATCTAAATCATATTCTTTAGTAGAACTTAACCACGAAAAAAATGTTCTTGATAAACTATATTTTGAAAACCCAGGCAACAACCAACCAAAAAACTCACTATAATTTCCCTCAGGAATAATTGATAATTGAAAATCATAAAAACCTAGGTATCCATCTTTTTGTATTCTAGTGCCAGTTAAAACATTACCACTAATAAAACGCTTATCTCCTTCAATCAAATTATCTTGTATCATATTGGAAATAGACATACCCTGCATCACTCTGCAGTAACGAGGTTTTTTTACCATTGAACCCGACAACACAACAATTCTTGATCGATCATACTTTGCATCACGAAAAAATCTAGCAATTGACACAATATCTTGAGGTGCAAGATACCAAACAACATCTCCTTTATTTATTGGATCAATATGGTGAATCTGAACACCAACATTACCAGCAGGATGTGGTCCATATATATGATTAATTTGTACACCTTTGGCATTATTAAAAACTTTTGCTGCATTAGAATTACCATCTAAATTCAAGTGAGTTGTACCATCTGTTAGTTGAGTAACAATATCTAAACCTAACTGAAACAAATCAGTATCACCATGAAATACAAAATCATTATCAGGAGCAAGGGGAGAAGAATCAAAACCCGAAATAAAGATAGATTTTGGCATATCCTGAGGATTTGCGATAGTTGCAAAGGGGCGTTGTCTAATTAAAGGCCAAAGACCTGACACTAATAAGTCATCTATAATACTTTGACGATCTAAAGATGCTAAATCTCTTTTTTCAAAGTTTTTATATTTTATTTCTTGATCCGCAGAAATAATAATTTCTAATATTTTTCTTTTTTCACCTCTAACAATGTCATGCACAACTCCACTAACTGGAGAGGTGAATTTAATAGCATCACAATTTTTATCATAAAAAACAACATCTCCAGCATCAACACGATCTCCAACTTTGACTTGCAATTTTGGAGTTAAAAGATGAAAATCAGTTGGTTTTAGGGCGCAAAAATCTGATTGAGGAATATTAGCATAAACTCTATCGGCAATACCTTTGATTTTAATGTCTGCTCCTTTAGATAATTTGATATCCATGTATACTAAGATTATTTTAGATTACCATTTTTAGCAATTCAAAAATAGAAACTTATTTAAATTGAAACATATTTTAATTTAAAAATTTTTAACAAAATACATAATTTAGAAACATTCTAAATTATAAAAATTTGTGAAACTTTGACTATTAGGCAATTATCAATTCATATAAGTTTTATTAATTTTAATTAAATTACTTTAATTATGAACAGTAAATTTATCTTTTTGAGTTGCTTATCTTTATTTCTAATAAATCAGACTAGAGCACAATCTTTTGACATATATAATGAATTTGTTTTTTTAAAAGACTTCAGCTATAATACCAAAAAATCAAATTCCTCTATTAATTTCGCAAAATCTGTTAAAATAGAACATGAAGTCAACGAATTACTTGACCCCATTATAGAGCTAAATTCCTCTGAAAAATTAAAATTATCATTTGACATTTTGGCTTCAGAATCCACAACATACGCGTATACTTTTATTCATTGCGATAGTGATTGGCAATACTCAGACATTACACAATCTGAATACTTAAATGGATTTTTTGATAACTATATTAACAACTTTGAATACTCATTTAACACACTTACACCATATGTAAACTATAATCTAGTTTTTCCTAATGAAGATGTTCAATTTAAAAAATCCGGTAACTATGTTATTTTAGTATATGACACTGAAAAAAATACACCTGTTTTGAGTAAAAGATTTATGATACACGAAGACATATTAAATATTAACATGTCAATTAAAATACCATCACTACCACAAGACAGGGACACAAAACAAGAAATCGATTTTTATATTAAGAACTTTGAAAAACTGAATATTATAGACCCAACACAAGAATTAAAAATTATTATCCAAAAAAATGATGATTGGAATAATATAATTGACAATTGCAAACCAAGTTTTGTAAATAATAAAGTATTAGAATTTGATTACCAGGGAGATTTATCTTTTAATGGAGGAAATGAATTTTTCGATTTCGATATGAAAAGTTTAAGATATCTTGGGAAAAACGTTTATTCTATTGAACAAAAAATGATACAAGGACATCAAATTTATTGTATTGATTTATTTACAGACAAAATTAAAAATGAAGATTATGAATTTAAATATGATTTAAATGGTAAATATGTTTTATCTGTTAACGAAACAAAAGATCGTAATACAGAAGGTGATTATGCATTAGTTAAATTTACTCTTATTAATAATGAAGTAACAAATCAGAATATATATGTATATGGAGAATTAACAAATTGGGACATATTACCAGAAGCAGAAATGAAATATGATTCTCAAAAAAAATATTATTACTGTTTTTTATACTTAAAACAAGGATACTATAATTATCAATATGTAATATCAGATGAAAGTAAAATAACTTATTTGAACAATAACTATTCAGAAACACGCAACCAATACTCTATATATACATACCATTCGCCTTCCTGGGGCAATTATGATAGATTGGTTGGTATATCAAAAAACACATCAAATGCTCTGAAATAATTAATTATTATTATTTTTATAGCAACTCAATTATATCTATTAAAAAATGAATAATAATATTTCAAAACCACCAATCCCAAACTGTGAGCCTGTTAAGTCATATGCACCTAATTCTATTGAAAGAGCACAATTACAAGAAGAATATAAAAAATCCATGAATAAAGTTATAGAAATACCTATGTGGATTAATGGGAAACACGTTAAATCAAAAAAAAAGAAACCTATATCCCCGCCACACAATCACAAACATATTGTTGGACACTACTACGAGGGAAATACCACTCATGTTAACAATGCAATAAAGGCAGCAATAAAAGCCAAACGTGAATGGGAGGCAATGTGTTGGCAAGATCGAGCATCAATATTTTTAAAAGCGGCTGACCTTCTAGCTGGTCCTTATAGACACAAAATTAATGCAGCTACAATGATTGGTCAATCAAAAAATGCATTTCAAGCAGAAATTGATGCAGCATGTGAATTTATTGATTTTTTAAAATTTAATGTAAAATTCATGCATGACATATATCAAGAGCAACCTGAATCATCTAGAGGAGTTTGGAATAGAATGGAGTATAGACCATTAGATGGCTTTATATATGCAATTACACCTTTCAACTTTACATCAATTGCTGCGAATTTGTGCGTAGCACCAGCATTAATGGGTAACACAATCGTATGGAAGCCTTCAGACCATCAAATATATTCAACCAAAATAATTATTGATTTATTTAAAGCAGCAGGTTTACCAGATGGTGTTATCAATGTAGTTTACACAGATCCTGTACTAACCAGTAATATAATTTTTTCTCATCATGAGTTTGCAGGATTACACTTTACTGGATCAACCAAAGTATTTAAAGACATTTGGCAAACTATTGGCAAAAATATTAAATCGTATAAAAATTATCCAAGGATTGTAGGAGAAACTGGTGGAAAAGATTTTATACTAGCACATAAATCTGCAGATCACAAAGAAGTAGTGACCGCCCTGATAAGAGGAGCTTTTGAATATCAAGGTCAAAAATGCTCTGCAGCATCTAGAGCATACATACCAAAAGATAGATGGAAAAGTATTAAAACATTATTAATTAAAGAGCTACAAACTATTCAAGTGGGAGAACCTTCCGATTTTTCAAATTTCATGAATGCTGTAATTCACGAACAATCATTTAATAAATTAAAAGGGGTGATCAATAAAGTTCGAAAAGATAAAAATGCTGAAATTATTTTTGGAGGAGGATGTGATAAGTCCTCAGGTTATTTTATTGAACCCACCGTAATTGTTGCAAAAAAACCTGATTTCTTTACAATGAAAGAAGAATTGTTTGGTCCAGTGTTAACAATATATATATACGATCAGAGTGATGATTTTGAAAAAATACTAAACATAATAGATGAAACATCTGAGTATAGTTTAACTGGATCGATATTTGCAAAAGACAGACAGATAATAGCACAAGCATTAAAATCTCTAAAAATGTCTGCCGGCAATTTTTATATTAATGACAAACCTACTGGAGCCGTTGTGTCTCAGCAGCCATTTGGTGGAGGCAGAGCATCAGGCACTAATGATAAGGCAGGATCATATTTAAACTTGCTTAGATGGGTATCACCAAGAACGATAAAGGAGAACTTCGTACCTGACAAAGATTATAGATATCCTTTCCTAAAAAAATGAAGCAATATATAATTAGATTTTATACAAAAATTCCTAGGTGGATCAAAAACAGATATTTTTTATCTGTAGTTATATTTTGTACTTGGATAATCTTTTTTGACACAAACTCAATATTAGTTCAAGCCAATAAACAAAACGACATAAATAAACTAGAAAGTGACATCGAATACTATATCAGAGAAATTGAACAAGATCAAAAATTGCTTAATATTATAAGAACAGATTCATTAACACTAGATTTAGAAAAATACTTTAGAGAAGTACTTTTTTTATCAAAAAAAAATGAAGAAGTATTTATCATTGAATAAAAATATAATGGTGAAAAATAACATGAACCAAACTCCAAAATTTATACCACAAACAAAAAAAGATTGGAAGAAAATAAATAGCAATAGTCTATTAAAAAATCAATATGGGAAACACATTTTTGATCCAATATACTTTCCAGATGAAAAAATAGAAACCAATTCATTTAATCAAAATTCCTATTGGAACATGCATGTGGAAATTGAGATTAAAACAGAAAAACAGGCAAACAAAGAGGCTTTACGGGCTTTACAATTAGGCGCAGAATCTATATGTTTCACGAAATACAAAAAGCATAATTTAAACGTCATCTTAGAAAAGATCCAAATTGAAATTGTTAGAATAGAATTTAAAGATTTTGAGAACTTTGAAGATCTAGCAAAACAATACATAGAAATTGGATTAAGTAAAATTGGAAAAAATGGATTAAAACTATTAAATGGATGTTTCTATATGACAAATATTTCAGAATCTTCCTATAATTACTTTTCTAAAAAACTTCCTAATTATCATTTTAAAACAATTGATCTAAATGAAACAAATAATTTTGATTTTTTAAAAAAAATTCAACAAGAAAAAAAAATAAAAAAAAAGAGTACACAGCTACATAAAACTACATACACATTTAATGTGTCAAGTAACTTTTTATTTGAAATTGCAAGAATAAGATCATTCCAAATTAAATATCAGAGAATAACTGGAATCATACCTTATGTACTCTGCATATGTGAATCACAATCTGAAGAAAAAGACGCCTTAATAAAAAACAGTATTAAAGCGATAAGTTCTATAATTGCAGGCTGTAGTGGTTTATTAATTAGATCTGACAAAGATCCTATTTTAAATATGCAACAGCAATTAATTTTAAAAAAGGAAGGGATGTTAGATCAAGTCTCTGACCCACTACACGGAAGCTATTATATTGAAAAAATAACAAATCAAATAGATGGAGAATTAAAAATTAACACTTCGTTAAAAGATGTTGTAAAAAATAACACATGGGCAACAATCGAAGGAATTACGCTAAAAAATAAATACTATAAAAGTGACATTATAAATACTCCCCACTTAAAATATGGAGCCGGAACTCCACCATTTACTAGAGGACCTTATGCAAGCATGTATTGTGAAAGAAAGTGGACAATACGTCAATACGCGGGATACTCTACAGCTGAAGAATCAAATAAGTTTTACAGAAAAAATCTTCTAGCTGGACAAACTGGCTTATCAATTGCATTTGATCTCCCAACGCACAGAGGTTATGACTCTAATCATGAACGTGTTTTTGGAGATGTCGGAAAAGCCGGAGTAGCAATTGATACTATTGATGACATGGAAATTTTATTTAATGAAATTGACTTGAAAAATCTTTCAGTTTCAATGACAATGAATGGTGCAGTTATTCCAATTTTAGCTTTTTTCATAGCTATCGCTGAAAAAAAAGGTGTTTCAAAAAAACATCTTCAAGGTACAATACAGAATGATATTTTAAAAGAGTTTATGGTTAGAAACACTTATATTTATCCGCCAAAAAATTCAATGAGAATAATACGAGATATTTTTAAGTTCACCTCTAAGAATATGCCCAAATTTAATAGTATTAGTGTTAGTGGATACCATATGCTAGAAGCTGGAGCAAGCGCAGACATTGAACTTGCATATACTTTATGTGATGGATTGGAATATGTTAGAAATGGAATAAAAGCTGGATTAAAAATTGATGAATTTGCACCTAGACTATCATTTTTTTGGGGTATTGGGATGAATTTTTTTATGGAAATTGCTAAAATGAGGGCCGCTAGAATTTTATGGGCAGAAATGATAGCTCCATTTAAACCTAAAAATCCAAAATCACTAATGTTAAGATCTCACTGCCAAACATCAGGTTGGAGCCTAACCAAACAAACGCCTGAAAATAATATCACCCGAACAACTCTTGAAGCACTAGCCGCAGTGATCGGTGGCACTCAATCACTACATACAAATGCACTAGATGAAGCTATTGCGCTTCCAACAAATGAGTCAGCCAAAATTGCTAGAGACACGCAATTATTTCTTCAAAATGAAACGGATATATGTAAGGCAATTGACCCTTTTGGAGGATCATACTATTTAGAATTTTTAACAAATGAATTAAAAGAAAAAGCCAAAAAACACATAGATGAAATAGAAAAAATAGGAGGAATGGTAAAAGCAATTGAACTGGGAGTTCCAAAACTACGAATAGAATCATCGGCAATAAAACGTCAATCACAAATTGATAGCGGAAAAAATTTAATTATTGGAGTAAATTGCTATCAACAAAATGAAAAAAATCAAATCAAAATTCTAGAAATTGATAACAAAAAAGTTCAAAAAAATCAAATCAAAAGATTAAACAAGATTAAACAAGATAGAAATAATTCAAAAATTCAAAAAATTCTTAAACAAATATCAGAAGCATGCAATGATGAATCAAAAAATCTTTTAGCATTAGCAATTGAAGCAGCAAAAGCTAAAGCAACTATTGGAGAAATATCAACTGCAATGGAAAAAAAATTCTCACGGTATACAGCAAAAACAACTATTAATTCAGGAATATATGCAATGGAAAATATGAATAATGAGAAATTTATACAAGCTCAAAGTTTAACAGAAATTTTTGATAAAAAACACGGTCGACGTCCTAGAATACTTGCTGCTAAAATAGGTCAAGATGGTCACGATAGAGGTATAAAAATAATAGCAACAAGTTTCTCTGACATAGGTTTTGATGTAGATATCGCCCCTCTCTTTCAAACTCCTAAAGAAATAGCTAAACAAGCAATTGAAAATGACACTCACATTATTGGAATATCATCTCTTGCAGGAGGACATAAAACACTTATTCCTGCATTAATTAAAGAACTTAAAAAATATAAAAGACAAGATATTATGATTATTGCGGGGGGGGTAATTCCCGAAAAAGATTATGAGCACCTCTTAAAAGAGGGGGTTAAACAAATATTTGGTCCAGGAACCATTGTAATTGATGCAGCTATTCAAATTTTAAATGAATTACTTGAAACATGAAATCAGAAGAATACTTAACTGGTATAAGACAAAATAAATATGAAATTCTAGCTAAAGCTATTACATTAATTGAAAGTTCCTTGGAAAAGGATAAAGAAAAAGCAATCCAATTGATTGACAAGTGCATTCCTTTTTCTGGAAAATCTATAAGAATAGGCATAAGCGGAACTCCAGGTGTGGGTAAAAGTACATTTATTGAAAAGCTAGGTTTTTATTTGAAAAAAAAATATAAAATAGCGATACTAGCAATTGATCCGAGTAGTAATATTTCAAAAGGAAGTATTTTAGGAGATAAAACTAGGATGAACCAATTAACAAATGCAAAAAATATATTTATTCGACCCTCACCAAGTAGAGGACAACTAGGCGGAGTTTGCAACCACACAAGAGATAGTATTATTCTTTGTGAAGCTGCAGGTTTCAATATTATACTAATTGAAACTGTTGGTGTAGGTCAATCAGAAGTAATGGTTGAACAAATGACAGATTATTTTATATATATGACACTGTGTCAAAATGGAGATGAATTGCAATTTATAAAAAAAGGTATTTTAGAGTTAAGTGATTTAATACTAATAAATAAATCAGACCAAAACAAACAGAAAGCTGAAGAAGTAAAATTTCTATTAAACAATACAATCCAAAACTTTCAGAATCATAAAAAACAAACTGTTATGACAAATTCTGTATTTAATCATATAGACACAAAAGGTGTATGGAATTGTATTAATGATTTTGTACAAGAAAATACTCGAAATGGTCACATCACACTCAATAGACAAAAGCAAAATACATTTTGGATCAAAGAAAATATCCAAACTGAATTTAATAATCTATTATTTAAAAACAAATATGTTCAAAAACAAATGTTAGACATTAAAAATACCAACACAAAAAAGGTGACAAAAAGAATTATAAACAAACTAATTAAAGAAGGTTTTTAATTATATCATTTACTTGAACACCTTCTGCTTCTGCCTTATAATTTTTAACTAACCGGTGAGCAAGAACCCAACTTGAAACACGTTGCACATCTTCAATATCTGGAGAAAACTTTCCTGACAATATCGCATTAATTTTAGCTCCTAAAATTAAATACTGAGAAGCTCTTGGGCCAGCACCAAAATTAATGTACTTATTAATGTATTCCGAAGAATTTGATCTATTTGGTCGTGTCTTTTGAACTAATTCAACAGCATATTTAATAACATTATCATTAGCAGGTATTTTTAATATTAAATTTTGATAACTCACTAAATCATTTTCAGAAAAAACTTGCTCCACATCACCCATCTTAGATAAAGTAGTTTTTTTTACTATACTGATTTCTTCTTCTAAAGTTGGATAATCTAAGAAGACACTGTACATAAATCTATCTAATTGAGCTTCAGGCAAAGGATATGTTCCTTCTTGCTCAATTGGATTTTGTGTAGCTAAAACACAAAAAGGTGGTGTTAAATTATAGGTTTTTCCTGAAACAGTAACTGACTTTTCCTCCATTGCTTCTAATAACGCCGACTGAGTTTTTGGAGGAGTTCTATTAATTTCATCTGCCAATAGAATATTACAGAAAATTGGACCTTTTATAAATTTAAATTCTCTGTTTTCATTTAAAATATCATTTCCAATAATATCTGATGGCATTAAATCAGGAGTAAATTGGACTCTATTAAAACGGAGACCTAAAATTTTAGAAATAGTATTAACTAATAAAGTTTTAGCTAATCCTGGAACACCTATTAATAGAGAGTGGCCACCAACAAACATGGTACTTAAAATTTGCATAATCGCTTGATCCTGACCAACAATAATTCTTGATAACTGCGATGTTGTCTCTTGATATTTTGATACTAAATCTTGAACTAAAACTATATCATCTTTGCCTATTTCCTTATTCATTGTTTAATAAATTATTATAAAAACTATAGCTCAATAAATTATCTGTTGAATATATGTATACGTCTTTAATCTTTTGACGATACCAATTATTGATTTCTTCTTGCTGTTTTATGTTATTAAAATAGTTATTTAAAAAAGCATAATCATCATTTAAATTAGCAACATGTTCTGGATACTTTGCAACCAATTTAACAATACGATAAGCTTCCTTACCGTTTGGTAATTTAATATAAACTGGATCTGTCATTTGACCAATTTCTAATAAATTAATCTCGTTTAATAAAACAGGATCTATTTCTGATGATGAAAAGAATGAATTATTTGTATTTGGATTAATTATTAATCCACCATTATATCGAGTTTCAGAATCAGAAGAAAATTCTTGTGCAGCGTCAAAAAACGTCATTTTTTGACCAATAATATCTGATTTTAATGATTTAAGAAAACTCTGTGCTTGAAGCATATCTTTATTAGAGATTTTTGGAGTCATTAATATATGTCGCAAATCCACTTCATTGCCTCGACGCTCAATTAATTCAATAATATGATATCCAAATTCTGTTTCAAAAATTTCCGAAACATCTCCAGGACTTAAACTAAACGCAACTGCTTCAAATTGTTTTGCCAACCCCATTCCTTTTCTAATTTCATATAGCGCTCCACCATTTCGATTAGTTCCGGGATCTTCAGAATATAATATTGCCATAGTTGCAAAATCTGCACCATTTAAAATTCTATTTCTAAGGTCTTCTAATTTTGACAATGTTTCTTCAACTGATAACACAGCTGCATCAGGAATTTTTGTTATTTGAGCAATTTGAAATTGTTCACTAACAACAGGAATATCATCAACATTTAACTTAGAATAAAATTTTGACACTTCTAATGGAGATACAGTAGTATTTTTTGTTATCTGATACCGCATTTTTTGAGTAATTTTTTGATCTCTAATTAATGGTCTGAATTCATCACTCAAAGCTGTGATTGATGGTTGCTGAAAATATTCTAAGATTTTTTCTTTTGAACCTAATTGTTGCTCAAAGTACAGCATCCTCTGATTAAGTTCATTATCAATTTCATTATTATCAATTTCAATACTATCAATAGCAGCAAAATGTAATAAGATTTTTTGTAAGAGCAACTCTTCTACCGCCTGTTCTCGAATTTCGAAATCTGAATATTGAACCCCCTGCATTTGATATTGTGACTGATATTGTTCTATTAGACTGTTGATATCACTGTGAAAAATTACATTATCACCTATAATAGCAAAAACACCATCCACTAATATTGGTTCTGAAAAAGAGCTATTAATAGTATCTAATTCAGAAATTTCACTATTTTGAGCAAAACTAGAACTAAACGCTAAATATAATATTAAAAACGTGAATTTTAATTTATTCATAAATTTCAAAATTATTATTAATGATAGCCTCTTGAATCAGCTTATCTTCAACACTATATAAAACATCTTTTTTTCTTTTATTTATTAGTATTTTTCTAATTATCGAAGATACATATTCTAATGGTGAAGGCGTACCTTTTAATCTAAAATCTTTAATAAAGATAAAATATTTGTAGTTATTATCTTCGAATTCAAACTTTTGATTCTTTTTAATAATCTTATGTTCAATGGTTTTAATTTTATTATTTTCAAATGGTATTTGTTTTATAAAATCTGACCAACTAACCCAAGAACTATCTTCTAAGAAAAATCTCTCTGCAAATTGCACACAATAATTTTTCAATTCTTCGATACTCTCTGAATCAACAGAGTGGTACTTTGATTTCACATAATCTAAATTTGGAGCGACATTCCTTATTTTGATATAATTCAATTTGATAATATTTTCCTTGAGTTTAAAATTATCAATATTGCTAAGGTGATAATTAGCAATTAGGGAGTCATGAATAACTGTATCTAAATATGTTTGAATAAGTGCTTGTTTGTAATAATGAATTAATAATGATTCTCTATATACATTAACAAGACTATCTATATAAAAGGGGTCTTTCTTAAAGTTAAATTCAGCCTTATAAATTAATAACTTTTGCATAGCCCATTCATTGATAAAGTTATTAACATATAACAGGCTGTCTTCCGCAAAGCTACTTTCAAAATTTGGAATTTGATCTAAATAAAGATGATGATCCAAAACGCGTGCTAAAGGCTTGGTATCATTTCTATCTTGAGTGCAAGCTAACAATAACAATAATAATAAACCAATTATGTTTTTCATGTACTATACTAAGGCTTGACAGATGTATTATATATTTGATTACTCCAACCAAAATACACGTCTTTAGAATAGCCTAAATTCTTAGCCGCTTGAGAGAAACAAGAAGAAAAAGTTTTACAATTTGGTGTGTTAAAATCATTGTCTTTAGTTGTATAATCAATTTTTTTATTTTTTGCTTCATGTAACAAATCTTGATTAATACTAACACTATATTTATTACGTAATTCTTTTAGCCAAATATCTTCTAAGAAACTTTGATAGTCAGAAATAACTAAACCCTTAATTTCGCCCATAGGCTTAATAGAGGATTTTAAAATCTCATCTACTACAATGATTTGATTTGTGTCGGCACACTTAATGATTTGTCCGCCTTCTAATTGATCCCATTGTAATGAAAAAACAAATTGATCCAAAGTAGGATTATCTCCAAACTCATAAAGACCTGTTTCAATAGATAGGTTTAAGTTAGAGTTTCTATTCATTTTCTCTAAAATATCTTTATCAGAAATATCCCAACTTAAATTATTATAGACTCTATTTTTAGTTCGCACATCTTTGCATGAATATATACTAGCAGCGATTCTATCTGACCATGTGTATTGATTCTGATTTTTTTCATAAAAATTTTGAAGACCTAACGTATCTTGAATAGCCTTATTCCAAATTTTTTGTTCTGACAAATTAAATAATAATATGCCATCATGATATTCATCAATTAACAATCTGAAATCATTATATTTATTCTCTAGATTTACAGATTCAACATCTAGTATTTTTTGTTCTTGAAATGTTTTATAAAATTGAGTAACTAGTAACTCAATCTCTAAATTTTTTGGCAAACGAGAACGATAAGTAGTTAAATACTCTGCAAAATCTTTTTGATAAACATATCGTGTAGATAAATCATAATTATTATTGAACATAAACATTATCACACCTTGACCTTTAATTTTTTCTACTATACTTTTCCCGTCAAAAAAATCTTGATTAATTAGTTCATGAAAAATAACATTTGAATTAGCATTCTCAGTAAATCCCCATTCTTTTTTCAACCTATTAATAACAACATCTCGTGTTTTTTGAGACCTAGAGTCCCTTTCTAGTTTCTTCTTAATTGATTCTTTCATTGTATCAAATTGTGATATTTTTTTCTTATCAATTAATTTAATAATATGCCATCCAAACGGAGTTTCACATGGTAAAGAAAAATCTCCAACTGATTCTAATGAAAAAGCCACATCTTCAAAACTTTCAACCATTTTATTTATGCCAAACCATTCTAATTCTCCTCCTTTTGAACCACTCTTCTTGTCATCAGAAAACTGTTGAGCTAAATCTGCGAAATTATCACCATTTCTAAACACTAATGAATCATGAATTTCATCAATTTTCGCCTTAGCTTTCAAAACAGACAAGCTATCTTTAATATTACTTTTGATCATAATATGAGCTACTTTAACCTCACCTCTTGAAGGACGTTTATCATGAATTTTGAGTATATGATACCCAAATCTAGTTCTTACCGGTTCAGAGACAGATTCAATAGGTGTCGTATAAGCAGCTGTTTCAAAAGGATAAACCATATAAAAAGCAGAAAAGTAACCTAGATAACCATTATTTTCACTAACTGAAGGGTCTTCGGAATATTTAAGAGCTAAATCTGCAAAATCAGCGCCATTAACAATACGTTCACGAATATCTAAAATTTTATTATACGCCAATAATGTATCAGAACCCTCTGCTTGAATTAAAATATGACTTGCAGAAACTTCTGATTTTAACCGATCATATGCTTCAATTAATAATTGGTCAGAGACTTCAGTATCAGTTAGGTAAGGTTTTACAAGTTGTCTTCTGTAACCATTTAATTCTCTAACAAATGACTGTAAGGTATCCAAGCCTAAAGATTCTGCTTCTTTAACTTTTAATTTAAAATTTATATATAACCGTAAATACTCATCAATGGATTCAGAGAATTCCAACGTGTCATTATCTAATCTGTTTTTATCATATGTTCGCATAAAATCTTCTACGGTTATAGTTTCATCACCAACAAACAATAAGTTTCTATCTTGAGCGTGCACATTAAAAAGAGCAAATAATAATATACATGTATAAATATTTTTCATAATAATAATAATAATAATAATAATAATTTATCTACTATAATTCGGAGCCTCCTTTGTAATCGTTACATTATGAGGATGACTTTCACTCATACCTGAATGAGTAATTTTTGTAAATTTAGCGTTCCTTAGTTTAATTAAATTTTTAGCACCACAATAGCCCATTCCGGATTTTAAACCACCTATATGTTGGAACAAAACTTCCGATAATTTTCCCTTATACGGAACTCTACCAACTATACCTTCAGGAATGAGTTTATTTTTTTTATTATTTTTTTGAAAATATCTATCTGCCGAACCACTCTGCATAGCATCAAGAGAGCCCATCCCCCTGTATGTCTTAAATTTTCTACCCTGATAGATAATAGTTTCACCTGGTGACTCCTCTAATCCGGCCAAAAGAGACCCCAACATAACAGATGAAGCTCCCGCAGCTAAAGCTTTCACAATATCTCCTGAAAAACGGATCCCACCATCAGCAATAACAGGTGTCTCTGATTTATGTGCAATTTTACAAACTTCATAAATTGCACTTAGCTGAGGAACACCTACACCTGCAATAATACGTGTAGTACAAATTGAACCTGGACCAATACCCACTTTTATTGCATCAGCGCCATTTTTAATTAATAATTTTGCAGCTGATGGTGTTGCAATATTCCCAACAACACAATCTGTTTTAGGAAACTTAGATTTAATTGCTCTAAGTGTTTCAACAACTAATTTACTATGTGCATGAGCCGTATCTATAACTAATGCATCAACTCCCTCTGAAACTAATTTTTCAGAACGATTAATTGCATTATCACCAACACCAACTGCAGCTGCCACCCTTAATCTTCCTAAAGCATCTTTACAAGCCTTTGGTTGTTCTTTGACTTTTATGATATCTCGATAAGTTATCAATCCTAAAAGATTGTTTTCAGAGTCAACAACAGGTAATTTTTCAATACGATTTTTTTGCAATATATCCTCAGCATCCTTTAAGGAAGTAGACTTGCCTGTTGTAATTATATTAGCTGAAGTCATTAGTTTACTAACTGAAAGATTTAAGTTCTTAGCAAACCTCAAATCTCTACTAGTTATAATTCCTACTAATTTTCTGCCATTTAAAATCGGAATACCACCGATATTATTGTCATGCATTATTTTTTTAGCTTCAGAAGCATTTGCAGTATCAGGCAAAGTGATAGGATTCATAATAATTCCACTTTCGGAACGCTTAACTGCATTTACTTGTTTCGCTTGATCTTCAACACTCATGTTTTTGTGAATTACTGAGAGACCTCCTTCCCTGGCTAAGCTAATGGCCATTTGTGATTCTGATATAGTGTCCATGGCAGATGAAACAATAGGAATACTTAAAGGAATATTTTTTGAAAACAAAGTAACTATAGATGCATCAGATGGTAAAAATTCTGAATAAGCAGGTACTAATAAAACATCATCAAACGTAAATCCATCTGTAAAAACATTGTCAAAATTCATAAATACTCTTTAAAAAATGATTGCAAATTTAATAAAAAATAGACAAATAATGCGATTTACATTAATCAGAAACTGAAATTATTTTTTTTTGCAGCATTAAATTCTGTTAATATATCATTAACAATCTCTTTTGCAGGCTGAATCTTATATAATAATGCTGATACTTGACCAATCTCTAATTCACCATCATTTAATTCGCCTAAAAACATACCTTTTTTTGCTCTACCTCTTCCTAGCAATTGTTTCAAATCATCAACATTAGCATCATTTGCATACGCATCTTCTATTTGAGAATAAAATTTGTTTTTGATTAATCTGACAGGTGTTAGTTCTTTTAAGGTCAAAGCCGTATCACCATCATTTAATTCGGTAATTTTGTTTTTAAATCTTATATGCGCAGAACTTTCTTCAGATACAACAAAACGAGAACCAATTTGAACAGCGTCAGCGCCTAAAATCATAGCAGCTAACATCGATTTTCCAGAATAAATCCCCCCAGCAGCAATTAATGGAATATTAATATGCTCCTTAATCAATGGAATTAAACAAAAAGTGGTTGTTTCCTCCCTACCATTATGACCACCCGCCTCAAATCCTTCACAAACTAATGCATCTACTCCTGCTTCAATAGCTTTATTTGCAAATTTTAAATTTGAAATAACATGTACAACAATAATAGAGTTCTTTTTTAATTTTTCAGTCCAGTGAAAAGGATTCCCCGCAGATGTAAATACAATCGGAACTTTTTCCTCTATAATAATATTAATATGCTCCTCAGCAAAAGGAAATAACAAGGGTACATTAACTGCAAAATTACACTTAGTATTTATCCGACATTTTTGAATATGTTCTCTCAAAACTTCTGGACGCATCGATCCAGAACCTATAATTCCTAACCCACCAGCATTACTTACAGCTGATGCCAAACGCCAACCACTACACCAAACCATACCTGCTTGTATAATTGGATACTTAATGCTAAATAATGATGAAATTCTATTAATCATTTTATTTTTAAAATAGGATGTATATCTGAAGTTTCTCTTATTTTTAAAAAATACATACCTGGAGAATGATTAGATAAACTATGAATAGTCACATATGTTTCATTTGTTGTTTGAGAATAAACTAAAATTCCAAATATATTAAAAATATCAAATGTAAATTCTACACTATTAGCATTTTGAATACTAAATTGATCTTTGAAAGGATTGGGATATAATTTAATATCGAATAGAGATAGGTCATTATCAAACAGGATGGCATTTTGATATGCTTGATAGAAATCTGGAATCCCATAACCTAAAGAATCATTTGGGTTTTGAAACAAGTGTGCGGACATCTGAATCATTTCAATAATATCCATATTACTTACATCATTATTAATTATTTTTTGAGATTCCCATAAACAAGCTGCTAATCCAGCTACAATTGGAGAGGAAAAAGATGTGCCATTAGCTAGCCTAATAGTTGAATCCAAATCAGCTACAACTGATAATACTCCTTGAGCGCAAACATTAGGCTTTATTCTTCCATCATAAGACGGTCCTCTTGAACTAAAAGATGCAATCTGTCCATTATTATTAACTGCACCAACAGCTAAAACACTATCACCATCTGCCGGAGCACCTATATAGTACCAATCTCCTGAACCACTATTGCCAACACTATTTACGACGAGTATACCTCTAGAAGCTGCTAAATCTGCTGCATTAGTAATAATTGTAGAATTTCCATCCATATCATTATAAGAGTGGCTATTATCCAAATCATCATATAAAATTGTATATCCAAGTGATGAATTTATAATATCCACACCTGCAGAGTCTGCAAATTCTGCTGCAGCTGCCCAATTATCTTCTTCAACTAATGTTTCAGAATCTGAGTCTTCTGTTCTAAATAACATATATTGTGCTTGAGGCGCAGTACCTATTAAACTATCAGGCATATACCCACCCATTGTAGACAGGACCATGGTGCCATGTGAGCTCCCTTTAAATACATTATTATCTTTATCTACAAAATCATAAGAATCTAATATTTGATTATTAGTCCAAAGATTTTCAAAAATAGGCAATGATTCAACATCTATAAAACCTGCATCAAAAACTGCAATTATTATATCATTGCCTAAAAAACCTTCGTTATGTAAGTCAATACCACCCAACATTTCAATTTGATTATATGAACTTCCATACAATAATGAAGATGACAAGCGAGTATTATAATAATCAGGATTATGTTCTTTATAAAGATTTATTTCTGTCTGTTTGACCATTTTACGCACAGGATAAATGTCTTTCACAAAAGACAAATTGGATATATAGTCTAATACTTCTATTGAATTAATTTTAACAGACACCGCGTTCAACCATCGTGATGTATTTCTAATAGATAAATTATATTGTTTTAAAACGCTAATGTATTCCTCACAAACCGACAAATCATGAAAGTCAATTTCAATACCCTGTTTAATTCGTCTTTCAAGTGCACGATCACTCAATTCCACAACTTGATCACATGCCTTATCGTTAAACATGATCCACCAGTTACTAGATTGAGAAAAAACAAAAGAGTTAATGCAAAAAAACCAAAAAAGACACCTCATAATTCACAAAACTAAGCATTATTAATCTAAAGCACTATAATCTACTACTTTTAAAGTATCGCCTAATTCATTGAAAAATATCCATACTGAATCTTTCACACCCTTTGTATATTTTCCCGTCGACTCCAACTGGTTACTTTTATCATAATAATATTCGGAAATACCATTTAACTGATTATTGAAATAAATGCACCGAACGCTAACAAAACCTGACTTGTAAAATATCTCCGACAAACCATTTTTTAAATTATTACTATAATGATATTTTTCAGAAACATAGCCATTGTCATAATAATACAGAGACTGACCATTTAAAACGCCACCAACATAAGACTCTTTAGAAACTATAGAACCAGAATTGGAATACTGAGTCCAAAGACCATCTTTTTTCTTATTTAAATAAATACCTTTTGAATTAATTAAACCAGATGAAGAATAGATGGTAGCATGACTTTTAATCCCTGGCTCTACATAATCTAAATTAACAACAAGGTTACCGTCGTAATCATAGTACTTAAAAACACCAAACTCAATGCCGTTTTTAAACTGCCCGTTATACTTTATCTGACCATTTTCATGAAGCCCAAACCATTGGCCATCTCTAAGACCATTCGCATCAAAAGAATTTTGAGACCATGACAAAAGAAAAGGAAAAAGCGCAATAAAAAACAATCTAATCATTTTGAAAATTGCTATATAAATTATCAAACTTATTTGCCAAACCTTTCCAACTAAATTCAGTTTTTTTAATCTCAATATTTTTTGAAAAACAACCTTCTCTATTGTTGGCAAAATAGTCCTCCAATGCAGAAGCAATTTTCTCCTTATCTGGATCAACCAAATATCCGTCAAAATTATGTGTAACGTACTCCGACAAACCACCAACATTAGTTAATAAAACAGGCTTATTAAAATTCAAAGCAACCATAGAAACGCCACTTTGAGTAGCTGAAAGATATGGCTGTACCACAATATCAGCGGCGCAAAAATAATTTTTCACATCTTCATTGGGAATATAATTATCATGTAAAATTATCTTATTTTCAATTCCTAAAAATTTAATTTTTTCTAAATATTTAGATTTTTTTTCATAAAATTCACCCGCAATTATTAAATAAATATTTAATTTTTTTATTTTTTCTAACGCCATTACTTCTAACAACAATTCCAATCCCTTATACTTCCGAATTAAACCAAAGAATAAAATATATTTATTATTAACCTGAGTATTATCTTTCGTTAAACCAATATTTTTTTGAGCTATTTTTTTTGCCACAGTATTTCCAAAAACACTATAAATTGGATGAGGAGAAAATTTAACTTTTTTACTGGACAGATCTCGAAAATTTAATAAATCTTTTTTAACAGATTTAGACATAACCATATATGTATCACATGATTTTAAAAAAAAATTAGTTAATATATTTTGAAATGGCATAGGATCATGTGGATAAATATTGTCGACCCAAGCAATTATGAAAATAGATTTGTGTCGCAAAAGCCTTGCTATCAAGGCTAAACATATAGCAAAATACGGATGCCAATATCGAATTATGACATAGTGTGGCTTTATTTTTAACACTTTTCGAACAGTATTAAACCAAGAAAGAGGATTTAATGTATTAATTAAATTTAAGTTAGTATGAGTAGAACTCTCTGACAAACCTACAGTCTGTTTTTTACCAGGAAATAAAATACTAGGGTATTGTAAACTGTATGATATAATTTGACACGTTTTCTCTTCTTGATTAAAAGATTTACATAAAGACTCATTACTTTCTGAGATACCGCCCCTAAGAGGATAACCAGGGCCAATTATAATCCTATTCAAACAATTAAAATCCTGCTTTTTCACTAATCCTATTATTATTGTTAATAGTTTTATTTCTAATAATTAATTCCCCCAAGAATCCTGATAAAAATAATTGAGACCCTATTATCATACATAATATCCCTAAATAAAACAATGGCCTATCTGTCATATTAAATTGTGATAGTACAAATTTTGCATATGTTAAATATATAGCAATTACAAAACCAATTACAAAAGAAATAATACCTAAAAACCCAAATAAATGCATGGGACTTTTACCAAATCTATTTAAAAAGGAAATCGAAATTAAATCTAATAACCCATTTGAGAAACGATTCCAACCACCATATTTTGTTTCTCCATAAGTTCGTTTTCTATGATTTACGATTTTTTCGCCAATTTTATTATATCCTGAATTTTTAACTAGCAATGGAATATAACGATGCATTTCACCTGATAATTTTATTTCTTTCAGAACAACAGAAGAATATGCTTTTAAACCACAATTAAAATCATGCAGATAAATTCCAGACATTACACGTGTAGCCCAATTATACAACTTAGTAGGAATAGTTTTAGAAACCGGGTCAAATCGTTTTTTCTTCCAGCCAGAAACTAAATGATAACCATCATTTACAATCATAAGATATAGATCAGGTATTTCCTTAGGGTCATCTTGCAAATCTGCATCCATGGTAATAATAACATCTCCCTGAGCGTGGAAAAATCCAACATCTAACGCAGTAGACTTACCACAATTTTTATTTAATCTTAAGCCTTTTATATAAGAATTTTTATTTAATTCTTTAATGATTTTCCACGAACTATCACGACTTCCATCATCAACAAAAATAATCTCATATGTGTAATTAAAATCTGACAATACATTAAGAATCTCTTCAGCAAGAATATTAAGAGATTCTTCTTCATTAAATAGAGGAATTACAATAGATAAATTAATCATTTGTGTTGAATTTTCATTAGCAAAGATATAATTGCTGAATATAGTGTGCAAGGAATTAAACTAAATACATATGCTTGAAATTGTCCATACATCGAGAAATAATCACCTAAGTATGTTTGATAAAAATCATCAATTGACATATTACAACTAGTAAGTTGTGTACACTTAGAATACTCAAAAGAAATAAAATCGGAAATTAAATTACTGTTAAATACATTGTATAAAAAATAAAATAAAACTGAGGAAAAAAATAACGCAACACATAAAAGAAGAAAACAAATTGAAAAATAGTATTTAAAATCATATCTAGTGACATTAAATTTTACATAGGATTTTTTAACAGAGTAAAAAGCAAATGAAAATTGCGCAATTAAAAAAGACACTGAGTACAAATTTGTTGTAGGCAAAAGAAGTTTTGTGTCAATAGAATAAGCGATAATAGTTAACAAACAAAACACAATACCTAAATAACACCCTTCAATAAAAGAATAATACTGAATATCTTTTTTCATATTTTTTTCACATAATATATTTTAAATTCCAAAATAACATTACTTTTGTCTCGGGCAAGTCTTACACAACCAGCTCCCACTCAACCTCCCCAGGGTCGGAAGACAGCAAGGATACTGTGGTTGTAGCGGTGTGATGTGAGTAGCTTGCCTTTTTTTGTGCAAAAAAATAAAAGCGGGCATAACCCGCTTTTTATAAAATTGTCGACATAAAATCTATGCCTATCGTTTATATTTATTCAAACTTGATATCAGAAATACTATCCGAATCATCATCCGAATCTAATGAAGAACTAGCAGTATCTTCTTGAGTTTCTGTGTTTTCTTGATTAGAAATGACTTCACGACCCTTTTTGTCAAAAATAAAATCTGACACTTCCTTAAAACTACCAGCAAATTCATCAAAATCTTCTTTGTATAAATAAATTTTATGTTTCTTGTAATGAGCAGAACCATCTTCATTACTAAATTTTTTACTTTCAGTAATTGTCATATAGTAATCTCCTGCTCTAGTAGATCGCACATCAAAAAAATATGTCCTTCTACCTGCACGAACAGACTTTGAAAAAATCTCTTCTCTATCGTAATTTTCTTTTCCTTCCATTTTATTAAGATTTAAATTAATTTATAAGAGCAAATCTATAAAAATATATTTAGATTCAAAGTATTTAGTTAAAATCGATTTGATGGATAAATAAATTTTTGTATTCTCCATCACAATCAATAAGTTCTCCATGAGATCCGTGCTGAATGATGGAACCTGATTTTAGAACAATAATGTTAGAACAACAACTTAAAATAGACAATCTATTTGAGGACAATATTACAGTAGTATCTTTAAGTTCATGTTTGATATAATTAATTATTTTAATTTCTGTGGAAGAATCCACATTTGATAAAGCATCATCTAATATCAAAAATTTAGGTTTTTTTACAAGTGCTCTAGCTAACGCAATACGTTGCTTCTGGCCCCCTGATAAAGTAACACCTCCCTCGCCAACAAGTGTGTCAAAACCATCATTAAATGAATGAATTTCATCTAATAAACATAAATCCCTCGCAATATTGATCATTTCCAAATCTGTTGCGTCATCTGTCCCGAATAAAATATTATTTTTTATAGAGTTAGAAAATAAAAAAACATCTTGAGACACATATGCAATTTGATCTCGAAAATTGAACCAATTAAATTTTGTATGTGACACCTCATCAAATAATAAATTTCCATTATTAGGAGAGATGATACCTGCTAATATTTTTAGCATCGTAGTCTTACCTGAACCAACATGACCAACAATAGCAGTAATTGTATTTTTTTTAATACTGAAGTTTATATTATTTAATGCTAAAATATCTGAATCTATATATTTAAATGATAAATTGTTAAAATTGATCGTATTAAAATTAAATTCTGATTTTAACTGATCTTCTGATCTATTGTAAAAAATACTATAATCTTTATTATATAAGAATTCATTAATTCTAGCTTGAGAAGCAGCAGCTCTTTGAATTACTTCAGTGACCCAACCAATTGAGGTTGCTGGCCAAGTTAACATATTAACATATATAATAAATTCCGCTACTTCACCAACAGAAATTACATTTCTAGAAACCAGTATGCCTCCAGCATAAACAGTTAACAAAATACTCACTCCTACAATTAATAATACCAGTGGAAAAAAAATCGAGTTAATAATAGATAAAGATATACTTTGGTTCATGTAGTCATTTGAAACAATACGGAAATAATTTTTAATATCACGCTCTCTGACAAATGACTTAACTAATCTAATCCCTGAAAAAGTCTCTTGAGTAACATTTGTTAATTTAGAAAGTTTGTTTTGAACATGGCTACTTTGCATATTAATGTAATGACTTACTTTATATATTAAAAAAGATAGAATTGGCAGTGGTGCTAGGACAAACAATGTTAATTGGGGACTAACAACCAACATTCGAGTTAAAATCAGAATAATAAGAGTGATTAAATTAAAACTATACATAACAGCTGGTCCAAGATACATCCGTACTCTGTTAACGTCCTCAGTAATTCTATTTAATAAATCACCAGAATCATTGAGCATATGAAATCTTGATGATAAATTTAAATAGTGATTAAAAATTTCACTCTTCAAATCAAATTCAATCTTTCTTGATGCAACAATTATTGTTTGTCGCATATAAAACATTAAAACACCTCTTATTATAGCAAATAAAATTAATAATCCTGCGTAAAGAGATAATGCCTGGTACAATGAATTCATATCTAGTGATTCACTAGATTGAATCTTCTGAATCACATCAGTAATTAAGTCAAATGACTTACCTATTAAATGCGCTGGTAGAAGGGCAAAAATATTGCCAAAAACAACAAAAACCAAACCTATAGAAATACGAAATCTATATTTGAAGAAATACTTATTTAAATATTGTAAACTTTTCATAAAAAAAATATTTTTCAATTTATTAAATAAAAACGTTACTTTTGTCGTCCATTTAGAATAATAATTATTGAAATATATTCAAGACCACTATGAAAATATGTAACATTCAAGAAATTCCAGGGATAGAAAAAAATGTACTTGAATATATGCAAGAAAAACAACACGAAAAAGTTGTTTTTTGTTCAGATGAATCATCAAATCTAAAAGCTATAATTGCAATTCATAATACAAATTTAGGCCCTGCTCTAGGAGGCACTAGAATGTGGAATTATAGTAGCATTAGTGAAGCGATACAGGACGTGTTAAGATTGTCCAGGGGAATGACGTACAAAGCTGCTATAACTGGATTAAATCTAGGTGGGGGAAAAGCTGTAATCATAGGTGACTCAAAGGATAAAACTCCTGAAATGATGAATGCATTTGGCAAATTTGTTGAATCTCAATGTGGCCAGTATATTACAGCAGAAGATGTAGGTATGACTACAAAAGATATGGAGTTAATCTTTCAAGAAACTAATCATGTTGTTGGTAAACCATTTGAGTTAGGTGGAAGTGGAGATCCCTCAGTTATCACCGCCTATGGGACTTTAATGGGCATGAAAGGTAGTGCAAAATACAAATGGGGACATGATAGCCTTAAAGATAAGAAAGTGCTAATTCAGGGCGTAGGAAATGTTGGTAAAAACTTAATTAAATTACTTAACGATGAGGAAGCAATTATCTACGTAAATGATGTCAATGAAGACAAGGTCAAAGAAATAGCAAAAAATTACAATGTAAATATTTTATCAGATAACATATATAATGCTGAAGTTGATATTTATGCACCATGTGCATTGGGTGGCACATTAAATGATGAAACAATTCCTCAATTAAAATGCTCTATTATTGCCGGCGCAGCAAATAATCAATTAGCTCAAGAATACATCCATGATGAAATGCTAGCACGATACAATGTCTTATATGCACCTGATTTTTTGATAAATGCTGGTGGATTAATAAATGTATATTCTGAACTAAAAGGATACTCTCATGATCAAGTAATGCTAAAAACAGAAAAAATATACAACACGACTATTGAAATCCTAAACAAATCTGAAAAGGATAATATTTCAACTCAAAAAGCAGCACTTCAAATCGCTAAAGAACGTGTATTTCAAAAAAATAGCGCATAAATGCTTCCCAGAAGACATATAAGAATAAAAGTTTTTCAATCGCTATATACTCTAGCTCAACAAGACAAAGATCATAAATTTGATTTTCAAAGAGAATTTAATAATAATTTGGAAAGTTATAAATCACTATACTTTTTTATCATTAACCTATTAAAAATACTAAGAGATGTTGCGAAGGAAGAAATAAAAATAAAAAAAACCAAACTAATCCCATCAGAAGAAGACTTAAAACCCAATACAAAATTTATTAAAAATACTATATTAAATAAAATTAATAACCAACATAAAAGTGGACACATAGAGAAAGAAAAAGAAAAAATACATAGTATTATAAAAAATATTTTTCAACAAGTTAAAAAGTCAAAAAAATATATTGACTATATGAATACTGAGACAACGAAAAATGATGAGGAAAAAAGCATTATACTTTTTATACTGAAAAAATATGTGATTATAAACGAAAAGATTCATGATATAATAGAAGATTATTCAATATATTGGAATGATGACCTGATTGTCATATACAACTTGATTTTAGAAAAAATTAACAACAACAAATCCATTAATACAATAAAATTGTTTCGCAAAAAAGATGATGAAGTATTTGCTGAAAAACTTATCCAAACAACAATTGACAAAGAACATGATACAAGTTTAATTATATATAGTTTAGCAAAAAACTGGGACAAAGAGCGTATAGCATTAAGTGACTTAATACTTATGAGAATGGCTATAACCGAAATAAGTTACTTGAAAAATATTCCTCACAAAGTCACTTTAGATGAGTATATTGAAATATCTAAGGAATATAGTACACCGAAAAGTAATGAATTCATTAATGGAATATTGGATGTTTTTATAAAAGATAATTTAGGAAAAAAAATAAAGGAATAATAATATTATATTATTTTTGACAAAATAAAAAGAAATATAACCATGAAAAATCAAATTCTTACATTAGCAATATTAGTATTAACATTAAGCTGTAATAATGCATCTGAAAAGATTAATGATAATTCTAATAATACTACGAACAATACGTCTAATACTCAAAAACCTAATACGAACAATGAGATTAATGCTCAAATTATTGACAATAGTGGTGCAGCTGCTTTTGAATTTACAAATCAAGGTGGTACGGTTTGGGATTTTGGTAATATAGTACAGGGAGATTCTCCTGAATTTACATTTACATTTAGAAATACTGGTAATGAACCTATGATCATTTCTAATGCTAAAGGTAGTTGTGGATGCACAGTTCCAAAATGGCCAAAAGAACCAATAAAACCGGGAGATATAGGAGAAATAAATGTCAAATTTAATTCTGCAAATAAAAAAGGAGCACAAAATAAAAAGGTTACAATTACTGCAAATACAACTCCACCAACAACAATTCTTAGAGTAACAGGTCAAATTGAAGTAACGACAGAATAAATTATGCAATTACATATTTTTTTACAAGCTAGTCCAGCAAGTGAGGGAGTATCTTTCTTCCTCCCAATGATTTTAGTACTATTTGTATTCTATTTTTTTATGATAAGACCTCAAATTAATAAGCAAAAAGAAGAGGGCCAATTTCAATCAAACATAAAAAAAGGAGACAGAATTGTTACGAATGGAGGAATCCATGGAAAAATTTCCGGAATTAAAGAAGAACAAGTTATATTAGAAATTAGTAATACAACTAAAATCACAATTGACAGAGATGCAATATCTCGTGAAAAAACCGCACTTGTCTCCAAAAAAAAATAAAACGGTAATTTGAAAAACAACTTTAAAAATCCTATAAAAATTGGCGTTACGGGGGGTATTGGAACAGGAAAAACTACTGTATGTAATATTTTTAAAAAATTAGGAATTCCTGTATTTAATACTGACGATCATAGTAAAATTTTGCTTCAAAAAAACGAACATGTAATTAACAATATTGTCAAAGTTTTTGGAGATGATGTTTTAGACAAAAAAAAAATAGATACAAAAAAACTAGGTCGCATTGTTTTTACTAACAAAAAAAAACTCGTAGAGTTAAACAATATATTGCATCCTCGTGTAATAGAAAAATTTGACAATTGGTTGCTAAAACAAAATGCAAAATATATTATCAAAGAATCAGCAATACTGTTTGAATCAAATACACATAGAAACCTGGATCAAATTATTTTAATCCAATCTCCATTAGCACTGCGATTAAAAAGAGTCTGCGCAAGAGATAATAGAAGTAAAAATGAAGTTTCTAAAATAATTAAAAACCAATTAAAAGAATCAGAATTTTTAAAGTTGGTTGATCACGTTATAACTAATGATGAAAAAACGCTCATTACACCACAGGTCATGGCAATACATAAACAATTGTCTAAATTATGATATTGCTCTTATTTCCTTCTTTAATATTGTTTTTGCCTGTTTCATTAACACTTTATTCTCAGAAGAATTATTAAGTAGCGCTTTCATTAAAGATTCTGTGGAAGCAGTTTTATTTAGTGATTGTACTGTATCAGAAATATGATTTATTGTTTTATTCTTTAATAATTCAATAAGATCCCATAAAACATCTGATACATAAATTTGTTGAGAAATATTATATTCATACTCAATAATAATATTCTTAATTAATTGTGATGCTGTTGTTTGCACATTCATTTGGTGTAATTCTAATCTATTAATCATGCCAATAGGCTCAATTCTATCTAAAAATAAAATCAATCGCTCATATGCTCTTAATTTAACTTCAAGCTCATATTGAGACATTTTAGTAGCACTGTGAGGTTTGCTTAAACGATTTTTATTTTTAACGAACAAAAATAAAAAGGTAAAAACTGTTAAAAATAGAGCAATGTAGAGTATGTTTTCTATAAAAAAATCCATATAAAATAATTAACGCACTAATATCGTTAATTTTAAAATTAATTGAATTAATTTAACACTTATTAATTATATAGCATCATAAAAAAATGATTGTACTTTCAAAAAAAATTAGAAACATGGAAGAATCGGCCACTTTAGCAATGGCTCGAAAAAGTAGAGAACTTAAAGATAAAGGCAAAGCAATAATCAACCTTAGTCTAGGAGAACCTGATTTTAATACACCTGAATTCATAAAAGAAAGTGCCAAAAAAGCAATCGATGACAATTTCTCAAAATACACTCCCGTTCCTGGCTATAAAGACTTACTAGAAACAGTATCTGAAAAATTTAAAAGAGATAATAATTTAATATACGATACAAATCAAATTATATGCTCTACAGGAGCAAAACAAAGCATAGCACAATTGTTAATGGTAATACTAGATGAGGGAGATGAGGTTATTTTACCAGCTCCATACTGGGTGAGTTATTACCAAATGATAAAATTAGCCGGAGGAATACCAAAAGTCATAAACACTGACATTAAAAATAATTTTAAGATCACTGCTAAGCAACTTAACAACACAATTACACAAAAAACAAAAGCATTTTTATTTAGTTCTCCTTGTAATCCTACAGGCACTGTATATAATGAAGAAGAATTAACAAAATTATCACAAGTATTTTCAAAAAATAAGAATATCATTGTCATCTCTGATGAAATATATGAACATATTAACTTTAAAGAAACACATTTTAGCATTGGAAGGATAAAGGATATTAAAGATCAAGTTGTCACCGTTAATGGTTTATCTAAAGGTTTTGCAATGACAGGATGGAGATTTGGTTATTTGGGTGCACCCAAAGAAATTGCGGCAGCTTGTATCAAAATGCAAGGTCAAATCACCTCTGCAACCTGTTCAATTACTCAAAGAGCTGCTATTACAGCTTTAAGCGCAAGCCCTAAATGCACATATGAAATGCGGACTAAATTCAAATATAGAAGAAATTTGATGATCAAATTACTATCAGAAATAGAAAAATTAAAAATCAACACTCCTGAAGGTGCATTTTATATTTTTCCTGACGTATCAGGATATATAGGCACATCATATATGAATTATAAGATTAAAAATGCAAATGACCTAGCGATGTTTCTATTAGAAGATTGTGGAGTTGCTACTGTATCTGGATCTGCTTTTGGTGCTAAAAAATACCTTAGGATATCATATGCAGCATCAGAATCAAAATTAACCAAAGCGTGTGCATTAATAAAAAGTAGCTTAAATAAATTACAATAATGAAAACTAAATTTTACATTATATCATGTATTTATTTTCTGGCAGCAAATTCTTTTTCTCAAGAAGAGAAACCACTTAATAATGCAATATATGATAATCAACCATATCATTTTGGGTTTACATTGGGAGTCAGCAATACAAAGTTTCAAATAAATTATAACCAAAACCTTCTTAGTCAAACAGACTATGATCAAATTTTATCAAAGTATTCACCTGGATTTAATGTTGGTATAATTATGGATATGAAAATTGGTCAAAATAGTAATATTAGAATTACTCCATCATTTAACTTTACAGATCAAAAAATATACTACATAGATAATAATGCAGCAGATATATATCCCTCTGGCAATACAGGAATATCCAATTTTGAAACGCCAATCTATCTAAAATACCGATCGGATAGAATAAATAATGGTCGGGCATATATTTTAATTGGAGGTAATTTTATGATAGACTTAAGTAGTACTGAAGAATTGCCGCAAAATCAAAGTTTAGAATTCCATAAAACAAATTATTCTGCTGACATAGGCTTTGGAATAGATATATATTTTGCATTTTTTAAATTTTCCCCAGAGATAAAATATTCATATGGTTTAAAAAACATGTTGCGGGGAACCGAAAATGAAATTAATAACATGATCAATCATCTCTCAACGAGATGCGTAACCATATCACTAGCTTTTGAATAAAAGTTACACTTTAAAAGGCAAATCCGACAGAAAAATGAACAAAAGGAGAAATGACTGGGTATGTACTCATAATGATGGGGTCACCAAATTCATCAACTTCATTTTCATTGAATTCATATGTACTTGATTCATTAGACCCAGAAAAAGAGCCTAAATCTGGCTGTTTAAATTTATTTAAATTAACAAATACACCTGCGTCAATTTTAAGTCTAATTCTTCTTGCTGTACGATGATCTAAGAAATACCATGTAGTTTTATCAAATAAAAAATTACCATCAAAAATCCATGTATAATTTGCAGTTAAACCACCATAATTTTTACTAAAATCTCCTTCATCATTAACATAAAAAGCTGGAGTACTAGCAGTACCTCCTCCACTAACCAAATCATCCCCATCCAAAAAGTGCCCCTTATACCCTATTTCAATTGCTTTTCTAATCATAACATATCTCCATAATCTCCACCAGCCAAATGATTGTGCTGATAATGATTTATTTTTATTTGTTTTACCTGGATTAACTAAGTATCCAAATTTAGCATATATATCAGAGTCAAAATCCATGCCGGCCATCATGTAACCACGCTCCGTAACAGTTCCCTGAGAACCATAAAAATTTAACTTCAAAGCAATAGAAGGCTGCAAACCTAAATAAATCTCAATTGCAGACCTATCTTTACCCAATTGAGCACCTCTTTTTTGCTTATGGCCAGGATCGAAATAATTTAAATATAACGGAGAAGTTTTAAAATTATAATTATCACTTGAATTACCAGGAAGAATTAAAAATAAAATTAATATCGATGCTAAAATATGTTTCATTATAAACTAAAAATTTGAAATTATTCTAAGCTAATTTAACTAAAAAAAAAGATCTTAAACAAATTCAGATAAAATAATTCCAAAAGCAACAGATACATTTAAAGAATCAACATCTTGGTTTTTACCGGGAATAAGAATTTTGTGATCTAAAATCTGACTAACTTCCGAGCTAATTCCATGAGATTCACTTCCGAAAACAAACACGGATTTAGTCTCAGTTTTGACTGAATAAATACTAGTGCCTGATAAACAAGCTCCATAACTTATATATTTTAGCTCTTTTAAATTCAATAAAAAATCCTTTAAAGATAATTTACAAATATGCACCCTTGACAAAGAGCCCATAGTTGCTTGTACAACCTTAGGATTAAAAACATCAACACAATCCTGAGAAAGAAAAATTTGCTTAACCCCAAACCAATCAGCAGTTCTTATAATAGTTCCTAAGTTACCTGGATCAGATATACCATCTAATGCTATTAAACTATGAGAGATCGAGGAATAATCAAAATTTGACTTGAGTCTTGAAATAACTGCTAAAACATTTGATGGACTTTTTAAACAACTTATTTGAGCCATTTCTTGATTTGTAACTATTTGGACAATTTGGGATTTATTGAATAAAGTAGATTTATAATTGCTATTTATCCATGATTTTGTTGCAAAAACAGATGTAACTTCAAAATGAGAGTTAATAAAATCATTGACAACATGATGCCCTTCAGCAATAAATGAATTATATTTTAATCTATATTTATTATGCCTTAAAGAAGTAATAAACTTTATTTTTTGCTTAGATATCATGAAAAGGATATTTTTACTACAAAATAAAAAATTTATTTGCATTGATTAAAAATTTTATAACAATTATAACATTTTGCCTATTGTTTTCGTGTTACAGCACTAAACACATTAATGCAGATGAATATTTATTAAAGAAAAACTCTGTAATTGTCGATGGTGAAAATATCACAAATGAAATATCCAATAAAGATATTCATACAATTATAAAACAAAAACCAAACAAAAAAATTATTGGGCTAATTCCATTTCACTTATGGTTACATAATGTAACTAATCCAATGAATCAGAATTGGATAAACAATTATCTCAGAAAAATAGGAGAAGCTCCAATTGTGTTAAATAAGAAATTATTTGAAACAAGCATATCACAAATTAAATCCTATTTTGACAATTATGGATATTTTACTTCAATTGTAGACGGTACAACGCAATATAAAAAAAACAAAGCTTATGTTTCATACGAGATAAAACCTGGTAATTTATATTTAATTAACGAAATCAAATACTCAATAAATAAAAACCAAAATATTGAAAATATAATTTATGCAAGTGCAAATAATTCAGAAATAAAGAAAGGAAAAATTTTTACTTATAGTGGATTAAATAAAGAGCGAAATAGACTAGAAGAAGTATTACAAAACAATGGATATTATAAATTTTCACAGGACTACATCTATATTAAAGTAGATACTTTCTCGTCTCAAGCTAATATTGAATTTTTTGTAAAAGACGAATCTGATGATCCGACAATTTATCAAAAATTTCAAATAAAAAACATCTTCATTCATTTAGATGATGAAAAAAATCTAGAAAAAGATACCACTCTACACAATGGCTATTTTATAGTAACTAAAAAAAATAAAAAACCCAATCTTAAACTTAACATCATCACAGATTTAATTAAGATTAACCCCAATAAACTATATGCAAGAAAAGATGGTGAAACTACTTATGAGAATTTGTCAGATCTAACATTTTTTAAAAAAATTAAAATTGAATTTATTGAATTGAATAAGCAAAATAATATTGACTGCAACATTTACTTAACAACACCCACAAAGATGTACTATTCAATAGAAGCTGAAGCAAAAAGATTAGCTGACGAAGGTAGTTTTGGACTGTCTGGAAATTTACAATTTGGTAACAACAACCTTTTTAAAGGAGCAGAAAATCTAAATGGTAAAATTAGAGTTTCATTAGGAAACCGACAAACTAACGTTGACAACTCAAATACAATCTTTAACACCAAAGAAATATCCTACGAAATTGGTTTACGTAAACCTAAACTAATCCTACCTAAAAAATTAAACAGGTGGTTGACAAATAGTTTTCAAATGAGCACAAATCTGACAACTTCAATAACACAACGTAAACGCCCAGATTTTTCAAGTCAAACAATAACACAAAAGCTAGGTTACAATTGGAAAAACTCTAAATATAAACATCACCAGTTAAATATTATTGAATTGAGTTATTCAAAAATTGAGCAAAGTGACTTTATTTCAGATTTAATTGCAGACAACATATACTTACAGGAACAATTTGAAGACAAATTCATTCCCTCAAGCAACTATGTTTTTACATTTAATAATCAAAGGATTTACAAGATTCATAACTACACTTTTTTCAGATCTAAAATTGAAACAAGTGGTAATCTATTTCAATTATTAGGACAGGCCGGAAACCTAAATACAAATCAAAACAATGATTATATTATTTTACAAAATCCTTTTTCTCAATATGCCAGAATAGATCTAGACTTAAGAAGGTATTTAATGTTTACTAAAGACAACATGTTAGTATTGAGAACATTTTTTGGAACTGGATATGCTTATGGCAACTCTGAAAAACTACCAATTCAAAAACAGTTTTTTTCTGGAGGGGTAAATAGCATTAGAGCTTGGGAAGCCTTTGATATTGGACCAGGATCAACATCTTTAGAAGCAGATAACAATTATGCAACAGGAGACCTAAAAATGGAATTCAATATTGAATATCGATTTACATTTATAAATTCATTAAAATCTGCAGTATTTTTAGATGCTGGTAATATCTGGACCATAAAAGCTGATGAAAGAGTTGGTAGCACCTTTAAATTTAATTCATTTATTGAAGAATTAGCAGTGGGTGCAGGATTAGGTTTTAGATATGATTTTGATTTTTTTGTAATTCGAATTGATTTAGCTCGTCCACTAAGAGACCCTAGTAAACCCAAAGG
>CEWO01005010.1_pt1 | contig 36922 bp, 28 predicted proteins | sample 361561 | NCBI WGS metagenome assembly CEWO01 (sample SAMEA2623627, study PRJEB7988) | marine metagenome | isolation source: saline water (ENVO:00002010), including
ATATATAATAGATAAATATTGAATTTTGACTTGGATTAAGCAATAAAATTGTAGCAACAAAACAAACAATTATATGTACTAAAGATGATTTAAGACTTAAGCTAAATCTTTTTAGAATCATTAAAAAAAACCAAACTAAAAAACCCGTTATAATTGGTGTAATTAAATACAGATAAGACAAATCCTCTTTAGAGAAATTATTAAGAAAGAGAGAATCCCTAAATGATTTGCTAAGAATGAAAAATGATACGATTAAAAAAGAATATAAAAAACCATATAGAGTTGGCCTATACTCTTCCTTCTTTATATTTAAATAAGAAATCATAGATAAAGATTATAATAAATATAATACAATAAATAGGGATTATTTTACTAGCATAATTTTTTCATTGTAAACATGATTATTTACTAACATATTTACAAAATAAACACCACTAGCATACTCTGAAGCATTCCACATTATTGAATGTTCTCCTTTAATATTAGCTCCATTATAAATATTTTGAATTAATCTACCTCGAATATCAAAAATATTAATTTGCATTTTATCAACATTATCTGCTAATGAGTAATTAATAGTTGTAGAGGGGTTAAATGGATTGGGATAAGCACCTGATAAAGAATAATTATATATTTCTTCTTTCATCATAATATATGGATTAGATATTTTGCCAACATGCATATCTGGGAAGAAATTAATTTTATTTGATAAATCAACTTCTTTATTATTTTTACTATCATAAAAAATAAAATTCAATTCTTCATTTTCTTGATTTGAATAGAACATTAAATAAAAAATAAGCTCATTATCTATTGGAGAAAAAACAGGCTTAGCTCTACCTCTACATTCTCCATTATTAAAAACACCAATTTCATCATCTTCAGATAAATCAATATTTGAATTCATCCTAGCTATAATACTACCACTATACTCAAAATTTTTATAATTAATATCAAAATAATTTCCAGACTCTATTTTATTTAAAACATAAGAATTTTGATTTGTTGCAATTTCAGTAGTTTCTGGATAAATCAAAGTAGTTTCATTTGCTATATTCATTAGGTATCCTTCACGAGGGTCTAGATTTATTAAAGATCCATAAAAACCATACCCATCAAAATACTCAGCAAATGAAGTCTGACTTTTAATATAATCACCATCAGAAAAATTGTTAATATTTTGAAATGCTGTATTAATACTTAATGATTCCTGAGGTAAATAAGATATCCAATTCCAACCACCACTTAATTCAATTGGAGTTTCACTTAAACTCACTGGTATCCCTTGATATGTAATATTTCCTGAATTAGTTAAATTAATTTTATATGTATTTAAATTATCTAAAACAGGTAATCCTCCATACCATCCATAGCCATTAAAGTATTCAGAAAAAGCAGTTTGACTTTTAATATAATCTGATTCAGCTACACTTAAATTTAATGATGATAAAATATTGTTTATAGTCATATCAGAATTCAATAAATTTAATGAGAACCAATTCCAACCTCCACTCAATGATTTATCATAAATGTCAGATAAATTAACATCTATAGATATTTGAGTATCAACAGTTTTAAAAACTTCTTGCTGATTATTATTCATAAGCCATACTCTATAGGTTAATATGGAAGATTGTGTCATAGCTGGAACTTGAGTTAAATAATCTGTTTCTCCTTGTATTGTAGCATCATAGCACCAATTTGCATCACTAACTCCATCACCATCAGAATCATTATTACCTTCTTGAACAGCACCACAATCTCTTAAGTTTGCTGCATTTACTTTATAATAAACATTAAATGAGTCAAAATCTCTTCCATTATCTGAAATTTGTATAGGATTATAACTATCAATTGTAATTGGATTAGAAAAATCTATGTTTTTGACCACTGTATGGCCACCAGATGTATAATTAGCATTGCCAATTATATTCTCTGTATTTGGATAAACAAAATAATAAGAAGCATCAGCAATATTTGTAATTTTAAATATAATAGGATTACCTTCAATAAAACCTTCTCTTCTTTGACCTTGCTGCAAGCAATGATCTATACCCCTTAATACTGATTTAGGACCTCCTATTGTACCTGAATCATTAATTGTTATATCTTTTAATTCAGTATAACCATATTCATCATCACATAAACTACTTGGAATTCCTAAGTTATCAACTAAAGTTATTTTATCTCCTGGTTGAAGATAATTCATAAATGCATTTCTTGTTATCATTATTGAATGTTTAGCTTCCCATGCCCAATTAATCATAATCTCGTCACTGTCTTCATCTACCCAGTTAATGTCCAAATCACCTTCTGAATCTCCTAAAACAAAATAATCATCATTATATTTACTAAATTGATTGCCATAATCATCAGTTACAGTAAATAAGAGCCGTGCCCAAAGTGTTTCATCAACAATTCCACCTAAACTCAGATCTACGGGTTGAAGATAAAAATCATCATGATGATAGGTACCAATGTCAAGATACCAACCTCCTAACAAATATGCTAGAGAAACTGTAACTGTTCCATTTTCAAAACTATCATCATTACAATCCCAATTAATAGGACATACAGAATAATCTGTTATTATCTCGCCTCCATTTGGATAAAAGTAATTTTCATTATCATTAAGATATAAAAACTCTGGAGGTTTTGTATCAATAGTAATTGATGAGGTATAAGCAGAATCTATAGATGTTATTACTTCAAAATCAGATTCATCTTCTATACCAATAACTATATATTCATCAGATAAATCATTTGCTATATTACCAAAATAATCCATTGCAGATACCTTAAATTGTCCAAACTGTGTTTCAATATTAGGAATAATTACTGATATAGGACTTGAATTTGCAGTATTCTCTACCAATGGAAATCCACTTAAACCATTATCAACCAATAAATCTATACTTATACCTGAATTTTCTAACAAACTTTCATCAACTGCTTCCCATGATATACTAACACTTTCTCCTGGCTCATAAACCATTTGATCATTTGGTGATAATAAATCAACTGTAGGTTTTTTCGTATCTATTATAATTACTGATGAAGTAAATTCTTGATAAAATGATGTTACTATAATATTATTATTTTCAGGGCTCCCTATGGTAAAATAACCTGAATTATAAGCATATGCTACATTTCCATAGTAATCTTTCATATCAATTCGAACGGATACAAATGAAGAGTTAATAAATGTAGGCGTTGGCAAATTATAATGTCCATTATTTGGTATTTGATTAGCTAACTCAAAATAAGGATCATCAAGATAGGCAGAAGCATTAATAACTATTGGATTTGGAGCTGGACTATCATCAATCCCTATCCATGAAACTGGCACTGTACTTCCATGTTGATATTCACTTCCAGCTACAGGAGAAAATAACTCTAATTGGGGCGCAACAGTATCAATAGTAAAAGAATGAGATATTACAATAATCTCTTGGGCAAAAGATTTAGAAATTAATATAAAGCCTAAAATTATAAATTTAACATTTAACATAACTTAAAACTTTACTGTGTTGTTCTAATTAATCTTAAACCATAAATTGGTAACTCAATATAAAAATTATCATTTGCTGATTTTGATATTTGCTCAGCTTGAGAATTGTTTTCAAAAATCGTACCATTTCCATCATCATAACAAAAACTTTGTAAACCGTCTTGTGATGGTGTAGTTCCAACTATCCAATATTTATTATCGTACTTAACTAGCTCAGGTAAATTTCCAATAACATCATTTAAACCAAAAGGTGAAATTCCGTCGGGATAACTTCCAGCATTCGATACACTTAACTCATCATTTTCTGGTATAAAACCATCTGGAGTTTTTTCATAAAAAAACCGATTATTAAATAATGAGTATTGAAAAAATCTATCACTGTCATCTGAACTTGGAGGTGTTGTAATGATTTCAGTTAATATATTTGAATCTATATATTCACATAAAGAAGTTTTACTATTAATACAATCTGATTGCTGAGTAGTACAATCATTGTTTTGATAATTACAACTTTGAATATCTTGGTCAAAATCATATTGACAAGTTGATTGACAGCTTGCTAATTGAGAATCGCAAAACTGATCAGTATTTTCAGGATCTGCATAACAACCTGTTTCAGAATCTGAATTTCCTATATCATTTTGACAAATCGCATTACACGTTTGAACTGACATAATATTTGAAATACATTCATCATAATTAAAGTTTACACAATTTCCAGGAACATCATTTGCACAATATAATGAAGCAGCAGCTGTGCAATCTGAATTAAGCCACGGCCAACATCTTTCATTATTTCCTCTTGCAGCTTTAACCCATTCTGCTCCCGTTGGAATTCTCAAGGCATAGTAATCAAGCATAAGAGAAACTATTACTGCATCTATACAATTTTCAAAATTAAATTGAACTGGTTTACTACCTTGTCCTGATGCAATTACAAAAGATGAGCCTTGAAATGAAATATCATTAGTTGTAAAATTCTGTATATTAACTTTTTCACTATTATTATCAGTAAATCCATCTGGTGGTGATGTATTAAATTCTAAATAACTTTGATCAGTACATTCATATATACATGAATCAGGATTAGATTCAAATTGACAACAAGAGTCTACATTCCATTGCGAAGAAAGACCTTGACAATAAGTCTTGAAATCATCACCAACATAATTTAATGCTGTTGAATCATCGCATCCTGTAAAAATGTATGAAGAGTCACTATTTAAATTACTACCCCATGGATTTTGAACCCATGGATTAACGGTTGACCAATCACAAGAATCTTGAACTCCCTGATTAGGGCCTTCATCATATGTTCCTAGTGTAGTAGAATTTAAAATCTGTGGATTTGAGCATGTACAATTATCATAAATAGCCTCATCAAAATTAAAAGCTGATTGATCTGTACATCCTAATTGATAATCATAAACACATGTTCCGTTATCTTCATTAGCATTAATATTATAATTAAGAGCATTAAAATCAGTACACCCCCAACTAGAAGAAGTGTTCATATTTTCAAGAGGTGAATTATGTAATTCATAATAATTTGAACAATCATAAATAGGTAATTCACTTGTTTCTTCATAACCATTTTGCAAATTATATGATGAATCAATTATTTGTGCAAACTCGTATGTTTCTAAAAATTCAACTAAATTAGTATTAGTTAATTCATTTTGCATAATTTCAAAACTATAACTAATAGTCTCTCCTTGATATGAACTTACTCCTTCAATTGATGATACAGCAATCATTGTGAATGGAAGATCACCAGATACAACTTGAGCAGAAGCAATAATTTTAAAAAGGACATTATTTGAATAAGTATTTTCTGGTGCTTGAATTTGAATACTTTTTCCAACTCCGGGTATAACATTTTCTCCAACGTCACCAGACATTTGAAGCAAGCTATAAGATTGATAATCTTCATTATCAATACTCATCTCTATAGATATAGTAAAAGAAGGAAAAGTCCCTTCAGAATCTATTAAATCATAATTTAAATCAATTACACCAGAGCCATCTGTTCTTTGAGCAACTTGAATATTTTGGATTTCTGCACCAAAAGTTGAAGTTATACTAAATATTAAAAACATTAGTATGTATTTCATAAAACCTCCAATAAATTAAAAATAAATCTGTTCTTAAAAATTAGGATTAAAATCGATTAAATCAAAATCATATTTAAGTCGATTGATTTGAATCACATCAAGACAATTTATTTAAATAGTTTTTATAAATTATTTTAGGGATTTTTTTATGTAGACTTTTATATAAATCATAAGCAATTTTCTTAGATGATTCAATTTTATTATGCATCCATAAATTGTAATGTATGTAAGCTATAAGTTCACTATCAAATTTAGAAGAACTAGATTTAAGCAAATCAACTAAATTTTTAGAATTTCCATCATTATACATGTTAATAATTTCTTGCTCAACCATAGATAAATAAATAAGTTTGTCTAACTTTATTTTTGTAGAAATGTCATGTGATTTTTTTATATACTTATTAGCATCATCTAATTTATTTAGTTTTCTAGCTATCTTAGAATACTGTATTAATGCTTTAGTATAATTTGGTAAGTCCCCAATTTTTTCAAATACTTCACAGCTTTTAGAAATTTCTTTTTCTGATTCATCTAAATGATTTTTGTAAAAAAGTATTTTAGATTTTTCAAAATTAATTAAGGCTTGACCTCTAATGTTGTTTAAAGAAGAAAAAATTTCATATGATTTTTCATATTCAATAAGGGCATCATCAAGTTTACCCATATCAAAGAAAAGCATGCCTTTATTTCCATATAACATAGATTCTTCATTTTTATCACTAATTTTAACAACAATTTGTTCAGATTTTTTATAGCAGTCATAAGATTTTTTGAAATCACCCTTATGATAATAAGATACTCCCATATTTGTATTTGCACTGCATATATGGCGATTAAGCTGAGATTTCTTAGCTACTAATAGTTGCATTTCATATTGTTTAATTGCCATATCATATTCACCAATATTTTTATAGGCTATACCTATATTCCCCAAAGTATTAGAAATACTAATTATATCATTAATATCTTCACATATAGTTAAGATATCATCAAATTTTGCAATAGCGCTTTTATATTCTCCTTTTATATTATCAATCAAAGCCATATTCCCAAGTGCATGCTGCAAAAGCTGTTTAGAATCTAATTCTTTACATATTTGATATTGTTTTTCAAAAAACTTATAACTTTCATCTAATTTTCCTTGGTGAAAATGAATCAAACCAATATTCCCGCTTATAGTAGCCAATTGCAACTTATTTTTTTCTTTAAGAAAATAATTCATATGTTTTTTATAATAATCTAAAGCTTCATCAAAACAACCTTTATTCATCATTACAATTCCAACACATCTATTAAGTTCAGCAGATAAATCATTATCACCAATCTCTTTACTCAATTCAAAAGAATTTTTATAATTTTCTAATGATAAATTATTCTCCCTTTTATTTTCATAAACATCACCAATATAAAGATATATCTTAGATAATATAGATTTTGAAATTTTCTCTTTATTATCAATTAATGAATTAAGTAATGATATTGATTTATCTGTCTCACCTAAATATCCATATATTTTTCCTAATTGGCTTTGAACTAAATATAGAGTATCATTTTTCTTTATATTTTGCTCTTTATATATTCCAATTATTCTTTCATAACACAACAATGCACTTTTCATATCTAAAAGACCTTGAAATTTTTTACCTGCTTTTTCTAAATAATCAATTGCTTTATTATATTTTTGTGCATGATCATAATGAACAGCTAATTCATAATAAAATTTTTCAATAATATCAGAAAAACTCTCTTCTATTACTTCTGCAACAGATTTATGTAATATTTTCCTATTTGATTTAAGAATTGTACTGTATGCAACATCTCTAGTAAGTATATGTTTGAATTTGTATTGATCTATCTGTTTTAAAAAATGCTGAATAAAGTTTTCTGATTCAAGATTATCTACTGGCTCTTTAATATCTTCCTTTAAACCTAATTTTTGTTCAAGTAATGAAAGTATCTTTAAAAAGAATTCTTCTCCTATTATTGTTGCTTTCTGTAGTAACAATCTTAAATCCTTTTCCAAAGAATCTATTCGACTTAATATTAGTGAATTAAGTGTATTAGGGATACTATAATCTTCAATCAACTCACGACTTCTATCTACTTTATCACTAATATTTTTTTCTTTTATTAAACTTACCCACTCTTCAATAAAAAATGGATTTCCATTAGACTTTTCATAAAGCTCAATTATTTTTTTATCATTTAAATTAATATCTTTAGTTAGTAATTCTATAAGTTCTATAGATGAGTCTTTTTCTAATGGTTTTAGCAAGGTATCAATAAATACTGAATTTGAAACAATTTCTTTATTTAGTGGATTTTCTGTCCTATGAGTACAGATAAATAATGGAACAGCTAACTCAGATGAATCTCTTTTACTTTGGATATTAAATGTCTGCAATAAATATTCTAGAGTTTGCATTGACATATTATCTATCCAATGTATATCTTCCATAATAATAATAAACGCACAATTTTTTTTATTAGCTTTGCTACATAAACACTCTATAAAAATTCTAATTGAGATTCTTACATGATTGACAATCTCTTTTTTATCGTTTAACCTTTCGTCATCATATCTAACTCCAAGTAAAAGAGCAAGAAATACTTTTGAATCATGTAATTGCTTATCTCTGCTTGGATTTAACGAAATTAAATAATGTATTCCAGATTCAATTTTATCCTTTATTATTTTTTGATTATCTAATATAGATATTCCAAATGAATCTTTGATAAGAGATATAAATAAATTATATGGCTGAGAAGATACATTTGAACAAGAACCAATAGAATATAAATCTACATCTAAATTCACTGTATCAGATAAAAATTCATAAATCAATCTAGACTTCCCAACACCAGCTTCAGAATGCATACCTACTAAAGTCATTTTATCTATTAAGCCTGTTTTAATATATTTATTACACTTTAAATAAACTTTATTTAATTGGGCCAGTTCTTCATTTCTTCCAATAAAAGGAGATGCATGTAATATTTTTCTATCTTTTTTTGTCTTAACTATATAAACAGATATTGGTTCAATTTTTCCTTTAACTTCAATTTCTCCATTATCAATAAATTCAAATGAATTTTTTACTAAATTCATTGTATAATCAGGTATCATTATAGAATTTACAGGAGCATTAGACTCCATCCTTGACGCAAGATTTACAGAATCACCATAAACTGTATAATCACCTTCTCTTTCTTTACCTATTTTACCCGTTGTTACCATACCTGTATTAATACCAACTCTTATAGATAAATCAACTTTTATTTTTTTATATTTATCTGAATTTGATGCTATATGATTAAATTTATTTAATTTAGCAATCATATCAAGGCCACAAGAAATTGCTCTTTCAGTATCAACTTCACTTGCTACTTTAGCACCAAACAATCCCATGATTTGATCACCGGTATATTTATCAACATATCCACCATGAATTTCTACACTATGACTGAAAATTTTCATAATATGATCCATTAAAGACTGAATATCCTCATGATCTAATTTTTCAGATAGTGCAGTAAAACCTTTAACATCAGCAAAAAGAATTGAAACCATTCTTCTTTCACCATCTTTAAGCTTTATAGTTTTTTCTTTTGCTTTATCTATATCAAATAAATGATCATCAAATAAATCGTTAAACTCATCCATTGCATTTTCTCACTATATTAATAAATTCTAAACATCCTATTTTTTTACTTTCTAATTTAACCATGAAACTATATCTATAAAAAAATTTATGATAAAAGATAAATTGATAATACTATTTGTAAACCAAAAGATACAATTCCTACTAAAAATACTCTAGGACCATCTTTAAGTATTGATTTTAATGAAATGTTTAATCCAATTGCTGCCATTGCAAATAACAACGAATATTTACTTAGCATATTTATCATTGGCAACAATGATAGTGGAATAAGATTATAATTTACAGCAATTGTAAAAAGAATAAATCCTATTATAAAAAAAGGAATAGGAAATGATATTTTTTTTGAAACTTTATAATTTGAAATTGAATAATAAAAAGTTACAAAAATTAAAATTGGTCCAAGCATTAATATTCGAATCATTTTTGTAATAACAGCTACTTCTCCAATTTCATTACTCATAATAAAACCTGCTGCCGTAACTTGACCCACTGCTTGTATTGTACTTCCTATTATAACACCAATATTCTCAATACTACCTTCAAAGAATAAATTTATAAATAGAGGAACTATAAAAATACCTATAGTACCTAATAAATTTATTACAGATATTGATAAAGCAATATCTTCTTTTTTAGACTTCATAATTGATGATGCTCCTGCAATAGCAGAAGCTCCACAAATTCCATTTCCAATTCCTATAAGAAAAGATAATGAATTTGAAAGATTAAATAATCTTCCTATAATCAAAGAAGAAAAAATTGCAAATACAATTATAAGTAAAATAATATAAATAATATTAAACTCAATTAATTCTAATACAGAAAAATTTAATCCAGCTCCCATAAATATAATTGCAACACTAAGTAAATATTTTTCTGAAAATTTTATACCTGCTTTAAATGATTTATCTATAGAAAAGGAATAATTAATAATCATTCCTAAAATGATTGAAATAGCAACGGAGCCTATATATAAATAAATTGAAAGTATTTTAGAAATAAATACTACAAAAGAAACCAACAATAGCCCTTTTATATATTTTTTAATAAAATTCAACAATTATTCTTATGTTTTACCACATTTTAAATTTGCAGGAACAGCTACATCAAATCTTTTTGGATAAGGCCTATCCTTTTTACGTTCGTTTTCTAAAAATTCATCTTTAGAAATATCATCACCTACATTCGGATTAAACTTCCTTTCATGACCTATTGTAGAACTTAAAAAACCATTGTAATTATGACCAGGATAAACGATAGTATCATCTGGATATGAAAAAATTTTCTTTTTAACACTATCATATATATTACTTGATGAACCTTCTTGAAAATCTGTTCTTCCAGTACCCTCTATAAATAAAGTATCTCCAGTGAAAATGGAACCTTTAGTATAATAAGAAACACAACCCCCTGTATGTCCAGGAGTATGCATCACTACTATCTCATTTTGACCTAAACTAACTTTATCTCCATCATCAAATAAAACATCTGCTCCCTCAACTCCAGTTTTAGAACCATAACAAATTTTTGCATTGAAGGATTTTTTCAACTTGGAAGCAGCCGTAATATGATCTGCATGCACATGTGTTTCAAATATATACATTAATCTTAGATTTAATTTATTTATTAAATTAACATCTCTATCTAACTGTTCTAATACGGGATCAATAATAATACTTTTTCTTGAAGATTCATCCCATAATAAATAAGTATATGTCCATGTATCATAATCAAATAATTGTTTTATTTTCAAATGACTCATAATGATTATTTTTTAAAATTTATAAATTGCAACGCAACATCTAACTTTTCAGATTTTAGCTTGTTCATAATATCTTGTAAATCATCAATTTTTTTACCTGATACTCTAATGTGATCTCCCTGAATTTGACTTTGAACCTTTAATTTATATTCTTTTATTTTCTTATTAATTATTTTTGCATTTTCTTTTGATATACCTTCTTTTAAAAACACAAATTGTCTAACACTCATTCCAGAGGCTTTTTCCTCTTCTTTAAATTCATATGTTTTCAATGATACTTTCCTTGTTATTGAGCGATCTTTTAACATATCAACTATTGCTTCTCTTTGCATAGAATTACTTGATTCAATTTTTATTTTTTTTTCTGATTTATCTAAATTAATTGATGAATTAGTACCTCTAAAGTCATATCTATTTACAATATCTCTTTTTACAATATTAACTGCATTATCTATTTCTTGCAAATCATAAGTACTTACAATATCAAGTGAGGGCATTATTTAGTCTCCTTTTATTAATAATAATTTAAAAATAATTTTAACTAAATATAATAGATAAAAAAAAGGGGCCTAATACAGGCCCCTTTTTATAACATAAATTATATGTCCTTATTTTAGAAGCATTAATTTCTGAGTTGAAACCTGACCTGAACTTTCAGCTCTTACAATATATACTCCACTAGAAATATTAGAAGCGTCCCATGTTAATTGATGACCATTAACATTAGCTTCATACATTCCATCAGCTAAAACCGCAACCTGTTGACCAACAATATTATATATCTTAACTGATACATATCCAGCTTCAGATAATACTAAAGATAGATTAGTTGTTGGATTAAAAGGATTTGGATATGCTTTTGTTAACATAAAATCAGAAATTTCAGTAGTCTGATTAGTTAAAATACTATTTCCATTATTATCTGATACTATAGAAGATAGTATAGTATAATTTCCTCTTGTATCACCTATTTTTTCCAAAGTATTTAAACCATCAGTAACTAACACTACTGTTGTTTGATTTTCACTTGTTACATATTCAGAAACATATTCATCTTCTAATGTAATTGTAAAATCAATTCCATGACTTAATGTTAATTGAACTCCTTGAATAAAACCATCAGATCTCAATAACAAGTCATTATTTCTAATTACAAGCGTTGCTTCAGTTGCGCTATCAACTCTAGCTGATGTTCCCATAATAATATTAACAATAGAAACAATATCTTGTACATTAATTGTACCATCACCATTCATATCAGCACATGGTAAATCATCTGTGCTAACACCCATAATATAATTAACAACTAATATTATATCTTGTACATTAACTGATTCATCATCATTATTATCACCTGGTAAACATTCATCTCCACCACTACAGTCACCTAAGCAACCTTCATAAGGAGCACCTCCATCAAGTAAAACTGTGCCTGTGTAATCATACATTGCCCATGATATTTCACTATCATATTGACCACCACCACAAGTAACAACTACATTGTTATCCCAACCGTCACCAGTCTCATTTTCATAACAAGCAGTTCCACTTGAAAGGCCATCACCATCAGTAGTATCATCTAAGCTGAATGTTTGGTCACCAACAGTTAGAACTGCACCATTCCATCCATCTCCATAAGAGTCAAACATAGCGATAACTAATCCAAAGCATAAATCAGGTCCACCACCACCACATGGATCATCACAAACTCCACCTCCAATATTATTTGCAGCAAATCCGCATTCTGCTGTTAATCCTGGTACAACATTACCATCACATGCACCTCCAGGACCTCCATCACAATCTTCAGCACTACATGCTTCATAATACTCAGAACCAATTTCAAGAAGTGAATCTAAACATTGCTCCCATTGTTCATCACAAGTTGGTGCTTCTGAACAACCATTACCTACACATCCATTATATGGAGCTCCACCTGATAATGGATTTCCATCAGCACAATCAAGTGTCCAAGTAATTTCACTATCCCATGAACCACCACCTACTGTAAAATCATTAGCTACAGATAAGTCAAAGCATAGCAATACTGAACCTTCACTGCCAGAATCTAATGTTGCACTTTGATTTCCAGAACTGAAAGTGGCACCATTCCATCCATCACCATATGAATCATACATCATAAGATCACAAACAGAATCAGTACAAAAATCTGGACAATAGTCATCAGAACAAGCGAAAGAACCATCCCAGCATTCAACTGAAGGAGTTGCATCACCTGCACATTCATCATTACAATCAAGACAATCGCCACCATCACAATCAAATACTTCACATGCAAGACCATAACCTTCAAAACCACCTAAATCATTATCACATACTCCATCACCCAACTGATCAACAACACCATCAAAATCAGTATCAGGGAAAATGTAGTATAATCCACATCCTATTTGATAACCTTCATAAGAAGGATTCCAATAGCCATAGTTAGCTCCTGCAAAAAACTCACAAGAACCATCTTCTTCTTCAGCATCAGGATTATAATTTGGCGCACCTTCTAACATACATCCATAGACAGTTGTATCAACCTCACCTGGTAAATCAAACTGCCAAGTACCAGTATCACCTGTTTCTAATATAAATGTATATAAAAGTCCACCATCTGCATTTGTAATTGTTGCAGTTGCACCATTCCATCCATCTCCATATGAATCAAAACCATTAAAAGAATATGAACCATCAGAGAAGCAAAGTGAAAACGTACCTACAGCGCCAGATTCATAAGCACCATCAGGACCATCTATTTCCCAAGTAATTTCACTGTCCCATGAACCACCACCTACAACTAATGTATAGCCTGTACAATCACAAGAGCTACCGTCTCCTTCACAAACACCACATTCATCTTCAACTGCACTACCATCACAAACACCATTACAATCTTCTACAGAAGAACCAAATACATTACCAGCACAATCTTCTACACAAACTTCTGCTGCATAATCTCCAGATTCACAACAGTCTGCACCTTCATCAGAACCATCAGCACAATCTGGACCCCATGATGCATTACCATATTCTGCAGCTCCATCACATACATAAGATGCAGGTATACATTCACTACCATCATCACAAGATACTTGATCAGCAGATGAACATCCACCATTCCAAGTACATGTTCCATCATCTGAGGTAGCATCTGGATTATAATTTTCTGCTGATTCATCTGTACATCCAGGTACTGAAGCAGAACAATCTCCAAAACATCCACTTTCTGGTGCACCTCCGGATAATGGCTCTCCATCACCACAATCTAGAATCCACGAAACTTCACTACCCCATGAACCACCATCACATGAGTACTCATTTTGAGCACTTAAATCAAAACATAAAACTAAAGAGCCTTCTGCTCCTTCAGTTAAAGTAGCACTTTGGTCTCCTGATTGCCATACATTACCATTCCAACCATCTCCATAAGCATCAATCATTGTAAGTAAACATTCAGTATTTTCGCAACTAGATGGACAATCTTCTTCAGAACAAGTTACTGATCCATCCCAACATTCAGTAGTAGGAACATCTACACCTAAACAATCACCAGCACAATCAGTACAATCTCCACCATCGCAATCAAATACTTCACATGCAAGTCCATAACCTTCAAAACCACCTAAATCATTATCACATACACCGTCACCTTGTTGATCTACAACACCATCACCATCAGTATCAGCAAAGATATAATATAATCCACAACCAATTTGATAACCTGCATAAGATGGATTCCAATATCCATAATCAGCTCCTGCATAAAACTCACAAGAACCATCATCTGCTTCTGCATCAGGATTATAATTTGGAGCACCTTCTAGCATACATCCATAAACAGTTGTATCAACTTCACCTGGTAAACTGAAATCAGCCGTACCTTCTGAACCTGAATCTAATCCAAATGTATATAAAGTACCTGCTGATGTAGATAATACCCAAGTATTTCCATTCCATCCATCACCATAGGAATCGATCATAGTTAACAAATAATCACCATCCGCTAACTCAACATCTGTCCAATCTCCTACACTTCCAGATAAAACTTCAGTTCCAGCGCTACTTACTGACCAAGACACTTCACTGCCCCAGGAACCACCACCAACAGAAAGATTATACAATGCTCTATATGCATTATTAGAACTATTATTTATTAATAATTCAATTGTTCTATTAGATTCATTTTCTAAAATTGTTTTACCCATAACATCAGGCAAAGCATTTATAGCCATAGAACCTTTATAAACTTTATCTGTATTATTATTAATCTCATTAATTACTTGAGATTTAATATCTTCAACAGATACATTCAAATCAGAATCTTGATTCTGATTATTCTCAATATGATTAATTACTTGAGAAGATTTAATAGAACTAATTAAAATAGCTTCTTTTCTCTCAATTTTTTGTTTATTTGTATTTTGTGAGTTTAATAATTGATCTTTTGATAAAGCTTCTTTACCAAATGACAATCCAAGAAAAATGACACAAAATAAAGCACTCAACATAGTAGCCTTTTTCATAATGTACTCCCTCTTTTTTAAAAATTTATTTTATTTAAAATCCGCAAGAATGTAATACATGAATATAACATATATTGTGATTTGTGTCAATAAATATTAATTGAAACAATTTTTTACAATTATTTAATCAAAAGTATTTTACTAACTGTAGATATATTTTGATTAATAACCGTATTAATAAAATATACCCCGCTTGGATGATCTGATGCATTCCAATTGAATGAATGTTTACTTCCTTTTAATATACCTGAATGAATAATTGAAACTTCCTGTCCTGCAATATTATAAATCCTTACATCTGCATAGCTATCAGAAATTAAATTTAAATCAAAACTAACAATGGGGTTAAACGGATTGGGATAAGGCTTTCCTATACTATGCTCAATAATAACACTTGATGTTTCCATTTTAATCGGATTATTTCCATTTCCTAGTATCATATCATTTTTAAATATAAATCTCTGATCTATGTCTATATATAAATCATCTTTTTTATTATATATTTTAAAATGCAAGTTCTCTTCATTATTATTACCATATACCATTAAGGGAAATATTAGTTCACCATCTATTGGGAAATATAAAGCTTCTACTTTTCCTACAAGAGTATCATTTTCATTATAAGCAAGTAATACATAATCATATGTTTCAATTCTATTTTCATCAATATATACAGCTGAAGTAATTACCCCATTATATTCAAAATCGTGTACATTTATTTCAAAATCATTTCTATTAATAATATTATTTGGAATAAAACGATTTAATACATTTTCATTATAAGTAAAATTAATATCTTCATTAACTTTTAATAAATATCCTAAGTATGGATCCAATTGCTCCAATGAACCAAACCAACCTAATTCTTCGTAAAAATCTGAATAATAATACTGACTTTTAATAAATTCAGCAGAACCAATAGGTATATTTGAAAGAACAGTATTTATATCATATGAATTTTGCGGAGTATAACCTATCCAATTCCAACCAGAAGATAAATTTAAAAAAGCATTAGACACATCTAAACTAAATCCAGAAACATTAATATTATCATCACCATACATTTGCAATTTATACATAGATACATTGTCAATTTCATTTAATGAACCAAACCAGCCAAAATCATCATAATAATCAGCATAATATTCTTGATTTTTAATAAATTGTCCATTGCCATCTATTGATGTTAATACCGAATTTAAAGACATATCATCATTAATTACATTTAATGAAATCCAATTCCATCCCGAATACAAACTTATATTTGTATTTATATAATGCTGTGAACATTCTCCATTTTCACAACCATATAAAACATCAATTATAGGAGTAGAGAAATTTGACCATGGATAATTTTGTGAAGGATTTGCATCAACATATGTTAGAGAAGATGATTTAAAAATTTTAAATGTTGGAACTACTCCATTTGCCATATATCCTTGAGTTAATTGACTATCTTGACCCAAAACAGGGACATCACAAATACCATTACATTCATCAACATCCCATTTCCTCGACCCAACACAAATATTACCATTAAAAGCACCTACCCAATCATCTGGCTCTAATAAAGAACCATCAACATAAACCTCATTAAAAAAATATGCAGCTTGCTGAGTAGATGAATTGTGATAAAATAATTCAGGGACACAATTTTCCTGCGAAGTATTAGCGCTATCTACATAACCTTCAGGACATGAATAAATAGTTGCAAATAAAATTAATATATATATTACTATTTTAAACATTTGTGAATTCAAGTTTAATTTTTCTATTTTAGAACTTAGAAAAAATATTTTTAAATTTAAAGTAAATATAAAGCAATTTATTATATGAGAAAAATAAAGAAATTTACAATTTGGCTTTTTTGGACTATTCTGATTTACTTTTTTACATTTAAAGTAATAATATATTTTGATCCTACAAATCCTAATATAAAGGGATTAAAAACATTATCATCGTTTGTTGCTATTTTAGCATCCTTCTTTATTGGATCAAATCTAGTCAAAAAATAACTATATAGATAATTACCTAAATCAAAAACCAATAAAAAAATAATAATTTATTTTAATAATATCACTTTATTATTAGTAATCATTTGACCATCAATAGATACTTGTATAAAGTATATTCCGCTTGATTGGTTAACAGCTGTCCAATTAATTTTATATGAAAAAACCTCCTAAAAAAGGAGGTTTTTTGTACCCTCGACACGATTCGAACGTGTGACCCTCTGCTTAGAAGGCAGATGCTCTATCCAGCTGAGCTACGAGGGCATAATTTCTTAAAAACACTTTACTAAATTTACAAAATTTTAAAAATGATAATTAAGATTTAATTTTAGATTACTATAATCTTCTTCTATATCAAAAGATATAATTCTACCATGCTCTTTCATAATACTTAAAACATCAAAAGTTGAAATCACTCTATTAATTATTAAACCTGCTGTTAGATAAGTTTTAATCTTATCATATTTTTCACTTTTATTTCTTGTTCTATCATATTTTAATCTATTATCATTATTATCTTGCCAATCCCAATCATATCCATCTTCAAGGTAAGCATCATCATACTGGCCAGTTAAAAGTTTATAGGCATTATATTCTTCTAAATTATTAAAATTTCCAACATTTGCTGCAAATAAATCATTCTTGCCATCCCAACTAACTCCGGCATTCGACTCTCCAAGCAATCTATAATCATTTTTATAAGATACAGCTAAATTTTGAAAAGCATAATAACCAATCCATAATGAAGATTCTTGAAGCATTATATACCTAGCTCTATCTTTTATATATTTAACATTTTCAAGATTATTATCTTTAGATAAAACATTATATTCATTTAACTCTCCCCATCCTGGGAAAACAACAGATTTTAACATAGATGATGAAAAACCAAATGTCAAATAAATAAATAAAAAAATAATTTTATATGTTTTTTTCATTTCTAAATAAAGTTTTTAATATTAATACTATCATTATAGTAAACAATAGTTGAGCAAAAACGTTCCCAAATTTAGTATAAAAAGTTTTATAATCACTCCCTTTTATATTTCTAGAGATTACTGATTCAGTATTTAATTTTGTTTTTTCAACTACATTTCCACTAGGATCAATAATCATAGATAGGCCAGTATTAGCACATCTTAAAACACTTCTTCTATTTTCAATTGCTCTAAAAATTGATTGTCTTGCATGTTGTTCGGGTTCTAAACCATGTGTATACCAAGCATCATTAACTAAAAAAGTAATAAAGTCTGCTCCTTTATTAACATGTCTTCTATTTATATCAGGAAATGTTGATTCATAACAAATCAAAGATGAAAATTTATAGTCTCCTAAATCAAACAACACATCTTTTTTTCCACTAGAATAATTTGCAACACCCAAATTCATACTACTTAATATTGGGAATGTCTCTGAAAGAGGGACTTGTTCAGCCAAGGGAACAGGTCTCTGTTTATTATATACATTCTGAACTCCTTTACTATCAAATAAAATCACAGAATTGTATACTTTATTATTACTATAGGTTATATCTCCAGATAAAATTTTAATATTATTATTAATTAATAATTTTTGTTTTATATAATCAAATGTTTTTCCATCTTTTATATTATGAAAAGGGAGTGCTGCTTCTGGCCAAACAACTAAATCTGTATTATTATTAATTGCTGATTTTGTTATATCAGTTAATTTATTAAGTAATTCCTTACCCTTAGAATAGTCTCTTGAATCTAATAATTTTATATTTGGCTGAATAAGTATTATATTCAAATCATCTAATTTATTTTCATTAATATTATTATATAAAAAATATCCAATTATATAAGGAGCAAAAAATAATCCTAGTAATAAATAGATTTTCTTGGTTGATTTATTAATTAACAAAGAATATAAAATAATATTTAAACTAACAATCCAAAATGAAACACCATAAATACCAGTAAATTCTGCGATTTGAATCGGGTAGATATAATCTAATTGAGTATTTGCTAAGCTTATCCATGGAAAAGCTAATAATCCATATGATTTGATATACTCAATTGATATCCAAACAATTGGAATTAAAAATAAATTATATTTATTATAATATTTCTTTAAGTAATACCAAATAAATACAATAAAAACAGTATTAAAACTCAAGTAAAAAACTGTTAATAACATTGAAAACATAGCTACTATTGGAATAGTTCCAATGTTTTGAGCTAACCAATAAATTGTCATCAAATGATATATAAACCCCCAAATAAATGAGAATTTAAAAAGATCTCTATAAGAGGTTAATTTAACTACAACAAAAACAAATGGAACTAATGAAAACCATACTAAAAATCCCAAGCCATAAGAATGTTGTGATAAACCTGTTAAAACAGCAGATAGGAGAGTAAATAATATTTTTTTATTTTTCAATTTTATCTAAATAATTTTGTAAGAATAATGCTGCTGCAGTCATATCTACATCTTTTTTATTATGGCCAGTTTTAATTCCCTGATTAATCAAAGATCTTTTTGCCTCGATTGAACTTAATCTTTCATCAACTATGACAACATTTATATCTAGACTACTAGTTATATAATCTATAAAATCTTTAACTTTATAAGTTTGTTTAGAATATGTATTTTTTAATGTTTTAGGAAGGCCTACCACAATTTCATTAACATCTTTTAATTGTATAATTTGAATTATATCACTTAATAAATTTTCTTTTGAATTATTAATAATAGTTTTATAAGGTTTTGCTATTATTTTCATCGGATCAGATAAAGCTAATCCAACTTTTTTATCACCGTAATCTATTGCAAGTATTCTATTTAACATATCAATTATAAAGCTTATGTTTTATTTTTTTACTAGGTTTAAACACTACTTTTTTTCTTTCAGGTATGATAATCTTTTCTTTTGTTTTCGGATTACGAGCATTGTGTCTTTCTTTTGTTTTAAATACATTAAAAACTCCAAAATTTCTAACCTCAATATTGATACTATCTTTATTTTCTGTAATCATTTGCTCTAATATCTCAAAAAAACAATCTGCAATTATTTTACAATCATTATGAGACATATGAAGTTTATATGAGGCCCTTTTAATAATATCTTTTTTAGTATATTTTTTATCCATAATCTAAACTCTCCTAAAACTGATAGGCTGAATATTTTTAAATATTCTTTTTTGAAGTCTGTTTAATTCTTTTATATCATAGATTTCTACAATCATTAGGCATGTTGCTATTCCATCAGATGCACTTATATCAACACTTTTAATATTTATATTCATTGATGAAGTTGATTCTGTTAAATCTTTTAATAAATGCTTTCTATCTTCTATTTCAATTTTTAATCTTACTAGAAAAGATGAATTTCTTGCAAAATCCCATTCAACTTCAATAAATCTATTTTTAAATTTTTCTATTGGAGCATTTTTACAATTAGTTCTATGGATTGTAACACCTTTACCTTTAGTTACATAACCAATAATACTATCTCCTGGAATGGGACTACAGCATTTAGGAAAATATATAAGAGCATTTTTAATACCACCAACTTTAACTCCTCTAGCAATACCTCTAGCCTTATTAATAAACTTTCTTGTTAATGATTCTTCTTTTAAATTTTTAGTTACAGAATTGGTAGATAAAGAATCATCATATTTTATTATAGCATCTTCGATAATGATTTTGCCTTTGGCAATATTTGAATAAATAATATTTGAATTGTTAAATCCAAGAATTTCTGGCTCTTTATCAATTCTTTTCATCAAAGATATTTGGTTTATTTTTCTAAGATATTTTTCTACGATTTCTTTTCCTAAAATAATAGAAGCTACTTCTTCTTCCTGTTTTATGTATCTTTTAATATGAGTTTTAGCTTTAGTTGTCTGAACAATTTTAAGCCATGCCTGATTTGGAAAATGATTATCTGAAGTAATTATATCAATTTTATCTCCATTTTTAAGCTGTGTATTTAAAGGAACCAACTTTCCGTTAACTTTTGCACCTTTACATTTCATTCCTATCTGTGTATGTATTGAAAAGGCAAAATCTATAGGTGTTGAATTAATTTTTAATTTATGAACATCACCTTTTGGAGAAAATGTAAAAATCTCATCATCAAACAAATCAACTTTAAGTAATTCCATCATTTCTTCAGGATTTCTATTATCATCTTGCAACATTTCAACAAGATCCCTTAACCAAGAAATATGTTTATCCAATTCTTTATCTTTTGTTGGATGATTTTTATTTTCTTTATATCTCCAATGAGCAGCAACACCTATTTCAGCTAATCTATCCATTCCCTTAGTTCTTATTTGAACCTCAGTCATCTCACCATTTTCACCAAAAACAGTTGTATGAATAGATTGATATCCATTACTCTTAGGAGTTGCAATATAATCTTTAAATCTCTTTTGAATAGGAGTATATAATTGATGAATAATTCCTAATACAACATAACAATCTTCTAACTTATTAACTACAATCCTAACTGCTATCAAATCATACAACTCACCAATAACTTTACCTTTATTTTCAATCTTTTTATGTATAGAATAATAATGCTTTGGTCTTCCAAAAGGTATAGTATCAATATTGTAATTTTTTAATTGTATAGATATTGGTTTAATAAAATCATCTATATATTTCTGTCTTTGTTTTTTTGTTGAATTTACTTCAGAAACTATTTTTTTATATGAATTAGAATTTAAAATACTAAAACATAAATCTTCAAATTCCATTTTAATTATGTTCATACCTAATCTATGTGCTAAGGGAGCATATAATTCTAAAGTTTCTAAAGCTATTCTTTTTTGCTTGTCCTTAGGTAAGAAATTTAATGTTTTCATATTATGCAATCTATCAGCAAATTTTATAATAATTACTCTTAAATCTTTAGATATAGATAAGAACATTTTCATGAAATTTTCAGCTTGTCTTCTTTCTATATTTCTATATTTAATACCTGATAATTTTGAAACTTGGTTAACTAAATCGGCAATATCTTTACCAAAATCATTTAATAACATTTCATAAGTAATATCAGTATCTTCAATTGTATCATGTAATAAACCAGCTATTATTGTTGGTAAATCCATATTCCAATCAATCAACTGTTTACATACCTCAATGCAATGAACAAAGTATTTTTCACCTGATTTTCTTTTTTGTCCTTCGTGAGCAGTTAAACCAATGTTATATGATTTAAACAACAAGCTCAAATCATCTTCTTTTAATATATATTTTTCAGGGAATTTTTTTATAATTTTTTTAAAATCAGAATCAACTTTGCTATTCGTAAATGGCAAAACATTTTTTAATGAATCAATAATCATATATTAGTTGGGAATATTTTGAAAATTTGAATCAGAAGATGAATAATCCATATTCATAAATCTAGCATATTTATCAACAAAAGTAACTTTTACTAATCCTGTAGGACCATTTCTATGTTTAGATACAATTATTTCTCCAAGACCCTCATCTTCTTCATTTTTTGAATAAACATATTTTCTATAAACAAAAAGGACTACATCTGCATCTTGTTCAATTGCTCCACTTTCACGTAAATCTGACATAATTGGTCTATGGTCAGTCCTAGATTCTACAGCTCTAGATAATTGAGATAAAGCAACTACAGGAATATTTAATTCTTTAGCTAAAGCCTTTAATGAACGCGAGATATACGAAATCTCTTGTTGCCTACTTTCATGATTAGGAGCATGTAAAAGCTGTATATAATCAATAAAAATAATATCAATATCTTTTTCAGCTTTTAATTGACGAGCTTTTGCTCTTAATTCCATGATATTAAGATCCGCTGTATCATCAATAAATAAAGATGTCTCAGATAAGCTATTAGCAGAGTTAGATAGCTTTTTCCATTCATGTTTAGGTAATTTACCTGTTCTGACTAAATGACTATCAATTTTTGATTCTGAAGTTATAAGCCTTTCTACAAGTTGTTTAGATGACATTTCTAAACTAAAAAAACCTATTTTTATATTATGATCTATTGCAGCATTTCTTGAAAAATTTAGAGCTAATGCTGTTTTCCCCATTGATGGTCTTCCAGCTAAAACAATAAAATCACTATCTTGGAAACCTGTTAATAAATTATCCAAATCATAGAATCCTGATGGAACTCCAGTTAATACCCCAGATTTTCTATTACCCCATGAATCTAAAACTTCATGCAAGATAGGTTCTATTTCCTTAAACCTTCCTTTTTGAACATCTTTAGATATATCAAATAAAATTTGTTCCGCTTTATCTAAAATATTATTTGCATCTTCTTTACTCTCATATGCTTCATCTGTTATATTAACTGCAACAGAAATAATTCTTCTTAAAATTTCTTTTTCCTTAACTATTTTAGCATAATTTCCAACACTATGAGCTGATGGGGCATCATTTGTTAATCCAGTTAAATAATGATATCCACCTACAGCCTCTAATTGTTTATTTTTTTCTAATTGATTTCCTAGGCTCACATAATCAATATTCTTATTATCATTAAACAATTTTTGCATATTTTCAAAAATTATAGAATTTGATTTATCATAAAAACTATTTGATGTTAACTCTTGTATTGCTTTAGATACAGATTCTTGATTAATTAACATACATCCTAATACAGCTTGTTCAGATTCAATAGAATGAGGACTCATTTTTGCAATACTATCTTTTAATTTATTTTTATTTTCCATATAAATATTTATCTCTTATAAATTTAAAATCATCCCAAACATACTTCTTTAAATTTTCATTTTTAACTAATTCTTTAGGATGATATGTATATAATAAATCTAATTTATTATAATTATAATTATTATTTCTTAATTCTTTAATTTTTTTATTTTTTTGCAAAAAACTTGGTCCTAATGAAACTATTAGTTTTTTATTATTTTCATTTATTTTATCCTTAAAAGAAATCTTAATAAAATCATCAATATCTAAATCCACATATCTTTTTATTCTAATAATTTGGATATCATTAAATCTCAAATTAATAGCTTTTAAAATGTTCTTAAATAAACTAACTGCATTTTCCATTTTAAAACTAAAATCAGATTCATCTAACAATAAAAAATCTTCTACAAAAACAATATCTGAATTGCTATCACCTAATAATTCTATTGAAAAATAATCATCAGAAGGAACGTCCTGAAAAATATTATCTGTTATATTATCATTAACATATATATGAGAGTTATATATATCTTGATATTGAAGTAAATATTTTTCTAATTCATTCTTCATTTTCTTCATTCTCATCAGAGAATGTTGAATATTCAAGATCATTATCTAATAATTCATCCATAGCTATAGAAATAGATTTTGGCTTACCAATTATATCACTATCTATTTCATTTAACTGCTCCGTGTCTTCAATATTCAATAATGTTTCCATTTCCATAAATCTTTGATCTATTATTTGTCTCGCTCTTTTTGAGACTAGCATTATATTTTTATAAATATTTTCTTTATTTTTATAAAAATTTTTAAATGATACTGCTTCTACATTCATTTTAGATTCTCCTTAATATTTTTATTAATTTCATTGGTAGTTTCTTCTAAATCTTCATTAATAAAACTTAAACTAGAAGGTAAAATTAATTTTATCTTTTCTTTATAACTTAACTCTAACTCAAATCTTTTAAGTCTTTGCTTTATTAATGTTTCATTAGATCCGCCTCTATTCAACAACCTTTCATTTAAACTTTCTAATTTCTCCTGTATATTTATTCCAGGAGGTTCAATAAAAACAGACAAACAATCTTCTCCAAAATCTTCTATTAAACTCATTGCACCTTTAACATCTATATCTAACAAAAATACATTTCCATTATCTAGAGCATCTTCTAATGGTTGAACAGGAGTTCCATATCTATTGCCGTGCACCCATTCACATTCAATAAATTCACCAAATTTTTCTTTATGTTCAAATTTTTCTTTTGATAAAAAATAATAATCTTTACCATCAATTTCACTTTCTCTCATTGGCCTTGTTGTAGCTGAAATTGAGTATTGCCAATCCTTATTCATATTTAAAAGATTCTTACAAATAGTAGTTTTCCCTGCACCTGATGGAGCAGATAGTATAACTAATTTACCTTTTTTGTTACTCATAATATATTTTGCACCTGTTCTCTTAGTTTCTCTAAGTTATTTTTAATATCAACAACACAATGTTTTACTTTAGTATCATCAGATTTTGAGCCAATTGTATTTATTTCTCTATTCATTTCCTGTAATAAAAAATTCTTTTTCTTACCTTCATTTTTTTTGTTTTTTAAATACAAATGGAACAAATCCAGATGACTTTTAAATCTTACTATTTCTTCATTTATATCTTTTTTTTCAATAATTATGCCTATTTCCTGATATAAACGTTCATCATCTAATTTGGAAAAATTAGGCATGTAATTTTTAATCTTTTTTTTATAATTTGCAAGTTCTTTTTGTGTGTTTTTTATTGATTTTTTTTCTATACTTTTAAATATAGACTCTATTTTTTTTACTTGCTTGTTAATTTCCTTTAATAAATTACTACCTTCTTCCTTCCTGAAATTATTTAAATCTTTAATTGCTAATTTTAAAGCATCAAAAATAATTTTTTTTATACTAGAACTTTTATCATAGATATCTACATTTTCTAATAAATCTGGGAGTCTCATCAACTCAATCGAAGATATAATTTCATTGCTGTTTGTTTCTTTATCAATATCTTTCAATATCTGAAGATATGATTTAAGTAAATCTTTGTTTAATTTAAAATGACTTTTATTAGTATTACTTCCGACTGTAATATTTAAAAAAAACTTTCCTCTTTCACACTCTTTTTTAAGCAAACTAATTATAGAAGGTTCAAATTCTTTAATAGAAGGGTGTATTTTTATAACATGATCAAAAAATCTATTATTTACTGATTTTATTTCAACATTAACAAAATAATTTTTATTTTTCTTATCAGCTTTTCCATATCCAGTCATACTGGCAATCATCACATCTACTCCTTATAAATTTACAGTCAAGAATATTACAACCTTATGCAATACTTAAACAATGAATAATAAAATTTAATTAGTTCTAAATAAAATACTTACTTGGCTAGATGCGCCTAAATTAAATTCAGAATTAAAATATGCATAATTTATATCAAATATATCTGAAGACAATCCAAAACCAAAAGTTTCTTTATTTTTATTATCATAACCAAAACGAATATAAATGATATTATTTAAATTATATTCTAATGCAATTTTTTTTGAATCTATGTTATTGAATTCAGAAAAAAAAGTTACCTGGTTTATTTTTATTGAGTTACTAAAGAAATATTTCAAATCATTTCTTTCATAAATACTACTTCCCCATTTTTTTTCAGAAATTAAATTTTCAGACCCTAAGATTATAGTATAATTATTATTAATTATACTATACATTAAATCAATATCGATACCAAAAGATTCATTTGATGTAATCCTAGTATAGTAAGGCTTCAATTTTAAACTTATTATTTTATTTTTATTATACTTATCATAGTTAATAACAAAACCAATATCTTCATATAATAAATTTGAAATATTTTCATAATCAATATTATTTAAATCTGGTATTAGATATTGATTATAATCCCAAGCATTATTTGTGTCATATAAATTATTAATATCTCTTTTTATAAATCCTATACTTATATTCCTTTTATCATTACTTTTCAAACAATATCCTAATTGTAAAACACTAAATTGATTATCATAAATTGAAGAATATGATAAGTAACTATTTCCTTTAATATTTTTTTGATTATTTATTGGCTGATAAAACAATCCATTTATATCATTCGAAATAGAATGAATGCTAGAGATTGAAAGAGTACGTGCATTTTTTGAAAAAAAATAAATAGAATTGCTTTGATTGTTATTGCCTAATAAAACTGATGAAAAAATAATAATTAAATAAAATTTAATCATCACCTAATTCTTCTTTTAAATCATTTAATAAATTCAATGATTCTATAGGCGATATTTTATTAGGATTAATTGATTTCAATTTATTAATTATTTTACTCTCAATCTTAAAAAGATTTAATTGACTTTTATCACTATCTAAATCTTTGTTAGAGCTACTGATTATTTTATCTTTACTAAATTTTAGTAATAATTCTTTTGATCTATTAATAATATCTATAGGCAAACCAGCCATTTCAGCAACTTGTATCCCATAACTTTTGTTTGCTCCACCATTTTTTATTTTTCTAAGAAAAATCAATTCATCATTATGCTCTTTAACTTCAATATTTAAATTAAATGCTTTTTTTAATTTATTAGCTAAAAAAATCAACTCATGATAATGAGTTGCAAACATTGTTCTAGCATTTAATTTCTTATTATTATGCAAATATTCTGTTATAGACCAAGCTATTGATAAACCATCAAATGTTGCCGTTCCTCTTCCAATTTCATCAAGAATAATTAAACTTTTTGATGTTGCATTATTTAAAATATTAGCTGCTTCATTCATTTCAACTAAAAAAGTTGACTCCCCACCAGCTAAATTATCACTAGCTCCAACTCTAGTAAATAATTGATCTACTAAACCTAGCTTACATTTTTCTGCTGGAACGAATGAACCTATCTGAGCTAAAAGTACTACAAGACCAATTTGTCTTAAATAAGTACTCTTGCCTGCCATATTAGGTCCAGTTATAATAGCAATTTGTTTATTTAATTGATTTAAATACAGATCATTAGGGACAAATTCCTCATTAAAAGGTAATAATCTTTCAACAACAGGATGCCTTGAATTTTTCAATTCCAATATTGATTTATTAGAAAATTCAGGTTTACAATAATCATAATTAATTGCTAAACTTGCATTAGAACAAAGGACATCCAAATAAGCCAATATTTGAGCATTATTTTGAATTTTACTAAATGATAATGTTATCTTATTTTGGATACTATCAAAAATACATTTTTCTATTTCAATACATTTATCATTGGAAGTTAATATTTTTTCTTCATACTCCTTAAGTTCAGAAGTATAATATCTTTCACTATTTGCAAGGGTTTGTTTTCTTATAAAATTATCTGGAATCTTATCTAAATGAATTTTTCGTACATCTATATAATAACCAAATATTTTATTAAAGTTAATTTTAAGGCTACTTATTCCAGAAATATTTCTTTGTTTTTCTTGATAATCTAATAACCATTTATTTGCATTATCTGATATATCTCTATAATAATCTAATTCTTTATTTACACCTGATTTTATAAAATTTCCTTTGGAAATATTAATAGGTGAATCTTCAATTATGGATGCAAATATTAATTTAATTATTTTATTACTATTATTAATTTTTTTTAAATAACTATTTAAATTTTTATGCCTTACTAATACTATTTTTTTTATTTCATTTAGCTTTTCTAATGATTGTGATAAATTGATTAAATCTCTAGGATTAGCTTTTAAATTTGAAATTTTTCCAATTATTCTCTCAATATCAAATGTTTGTTTTAATAAATCTCTTGTATTTTGAAGTAATTTTCTATCGAGAATCAATTCTTCTAATAGAGATAAACGTTTATTGATTCTTCTTAAATTATTTAATGGTTTTCTTAAATGCTTCTTTAATAATCGACTTCCTGGTGAAGTTAAAGTAAAATCAACATTATTAATTAAAGTGCCCTTTTTATTTTGCGTATTTAATGAATGAAAAATCTCCAGATTTTTAATAGTAAAATCATCTATTTTCATATATCCAGAATCAATTATCTGAGATATAGAAGTTATATGATTAGTTTTTCCAAAATAATTACTATCTAAATAAATAAGAATCGCCCCTGATGCTATTATAGATAAATCTTTATCATCAATTCCAAATCCTTTTAACGAAGTAGAATTAAACTGCTTTATTAATCTATTATAACACGTATCATAATCAGATTTCCAATCTTCATATGTTGTTAACATTATATCATTATTTACTAACTTGGAAAAATGTTCCTCTTGAAATTTGGGAATAAGCAATTCTTTAATTTGATACTCATTAATAATATCGTTAATATTTTTTATATTAGAATCACCACAATAAAATTCACCAGTAGAATTATCTATTATTGAGTAACCAACACAATCTTTATCTTTAATAAAGCTTGCTAAAAAATTATTTTCATTTTCGATTAAGAATTTTGGTGATATTGCCGTTCCTGGTGATAAAATTTCGACAACTTCTCTTTTAACAATTCCTTTTGATAGCTTTGGATCTTCAACTTGCTCACATAATGCCACTTTATACCCAGAATTTAATAATTTATGGATATGTTGATCTAAAGAATGAAAAGGAAACCCAGCTAAAGGAACAGTTGATGCCGCGCCATTAGCTCTTTTTGTTAAGGCAATATTTAGAATATTAGAAGTAATTTTAGCATCTTCATCAAAAGTTTCATAAAAGTCTCCCATTCTAAATAACATTATTGAATCTGGGAATTTTTCTTTAGCATCCCAATATTGACGCATTACAGGAGTAGACTTTTTATTTTTTATTATATTTTCTTTCATTTCCATCTCTATAAGTAATTCTTTCTTTATCTAAATATTCTAATAATGGAACAGCATATTTCCTAGATGTATTTGCTAAAATCTTAAAATCAGAAACACTCATTGTCTTTTTTAAATTAAAATATTTTTCAATAGCAATTAATAAATCAAAATAATTTTTTTTAGTAAAAAACAAATTACCATTAATTACTAAAAAATTATTATTATTTTTCTCAATATTTAATAAATTTTTTAATTTTTTTTCACTTATGTCTAATTTTATTAATAAAGATGAAAAATCTGATGTTTGAAATTTTTCTTGATCAATTATATTAAACAATTTTTCTTTTAGTAGCTGATCTCCTTTTTCTAATTTAATTTCAAAATCATATAGTGAGTATAAATCATTTTTAAATTTCAGACTATCATTATTGCATAAATCATTTAATATTTTTTTTAAAAATATTTCTGGAAGTAAAATAGTTTGGTTTAATTGCTCAAATATAATTCCATTTAAATATGGATTATTTATATGAAATGAGCTAATAGTTTTAATGATTTTTTGATTAAAATTGTTTAATTGTGTTGTTGTAATTACCCAGGGATTAGTATCTCCGTAAAAATGAATATCATCTAACCTACTTAAGGTTGCTTTTAAAATTTCTTTTGAAAGACCTAAATGATAAGACAAATTTTCTTGATCAAATATATTTTTATAACGATAGTTTATAATTTCTCTAATTATTTCATCATCTTTTTCTTTAAATAAAAAACTTTTAATATAATTACTTTTATCTGTCCATTTACCATCTATATTAATATCAAATATTTTACCACCACCTATAGTTGTCATTGGAGAAAAGTTCCTTATTATAAATCTATCTTTAAATGAACATATTATTTCTTTTTCAAATTTTAATAATGCAACATTATTTACTTTTTTATCTGCAAAGAATATTCTTGCAATAATTTCTTGAGTTCCTAAATGAATTCTTATCCTTTGATTATGTTTTATATCTTTTACTAGCTCAATTTTTACAATTGCATTCTTTACTAAATGGAAATAACCTATATCTCCTAAGTGAGATCCTCTAAAAACCTTTCTTTTATCAATGTTTTGTATATTAATTGCTGTTCTAGAACCAATTTCCACTTTTGATACTTTTGAATTATGACTTTGCATTGACCTTACATTTACAAGCTCATTACTTGGAAGTAAATTTATTTTACTATTATCATCAACTATACCCGATAGGACAGTTCCAGTGACAACAGTCCCAAATCCTTTTTTTATAAATACTCTATCAATAAACATTCTAAAAACTTCTCTATCAAATCTTTTTTTAGTATTATTAGATAAGTTTGAAATTTCTTCTTTTAAACTATTTATACCAATATTACTTACTGTTGATACTTCAATTATTTTTGCATTTTCTAAGAATGAATTTTTTATAAAACTTTTAACTTCATTAATAACCAAATTAAGCCATTCAGAATCAACTAAATCAATTTTATTGATTACAATAATTCCAGAATTGATATTTAGAATCTTTAGAATATCAAAATGCTCTTTAGTTTGAGGCATTATACCATCATCTGCAGCAATAACTAAAATTGCAGAATCAATTGCATTAACACCTGAAACCATATTTTTTATAAATTTTTCATGACCGGGAACATCTATAATAGATATGTTATCATTTAAATGAGCAAATCCAATATCAATTGTCAATCCTCTCTTTATTTCATCCTTAAGATTATCAGTATTTTGACCCGTTAAACTTTTAACAATTGATGTTTTCCCATGATCTATATGTCCTGATAAACCAATAGTAAACTGTTTCAAACTAAAACCTTATTCATTGTTTTTATTATTATATCAATTTGATCTTCAGTTATTGCTTTTAAATCAATATAATATCTATTGCTATTAACATAACCAATTATGGGATATTGACTATTTAAAAAAGATTTAAATAATTGATTAACTTTTTTTTGTTTACTAAAAATTGAGATAGCAATACTATCAATTTTTTCTGTTGGCAGTGAACCGCTCCCTGCTTCAACTTGAGAATTAATTATACTAATTTCATTATTATCAATTACTTTTTTTGTTAATGAAGAAACAATTTTTTTTGCATTATTTCTAAGCTCTAATCTTGATTTTTTAAATAATTGTATTGATAAATTATTTTTAGAAATATTTTTTGAAGTATAATAAGTCCTTAATATAGTTTCCATAATAGAAATTCTAATTTTATCACATCTAAATGCTCTATACAAAGAATTTGATTTGATTTGATCTATATATATTTTTTTACCAGCAATTATCCCAGATTGAGGACCACCTAATAATTTATCTCCACTAAAAGTCACAATATCAGCACCTTTTTTAATATACTTATTGATCATTTTTTCAAATGGTAAACCTAAATATTTAAAATCTGCGAATGAACCGCTACCTAAATCAATTAATAAAGGTATATTATATTTTTTTGCTAATAAATGCAATTCTCTAATATCAATTTCATTTGTAAATCCTACAACTTTATAATTACTTGTATGAACATATAAGATAGCAGCTGTTTTATCAGTAATTGCATTTTCATAATCTTTTATATGTGTTTTATTTGTAGTTCCTACTTCAACCATTTTACTTTGAGATTTATTAATAACATCAGGAATTCTGAATGAACCACCTATTTCAACTAATTGACCTCTACTAATTATTATATCTTTTTTAAGACAAATACTATTTAGCATTAACATAACAGCTGAAGCATTATTATTTACAATGATAGAATCTTCACATTCGCATAAAGAATTAAACAATGTAGAGATATGACTGTTTCTATCACCTCTTTTACCTGTTTCTAAATTTAATTCTAAATTAGAATATGGATAATTTCTTAAAACCCCATCGATTAAAACCTCTTTAGAAATAGGTGCCCTTCCTAATCCGGTATGCAATATTATTCCTGTACCATTAACTACTGAACGAAGACTATTATTATCTATTTTTTTAATCATTTTATCTATTTCATTAAAAGTATATTCTTTTATATCATTGATTTTAAGATTATTTAATATATCTTTTCTAATACTAGATAAAATAGTACTTACAGAGGATTTTAGAAACTTTAATGGAATGTTAGTAGATTGAAATTTATTCATAATTTCATCTACAGAGGGAATATCTTTTAATACCTCACGGGCATTATTATTTGTAATCTTCTTCATTTTTTTAAAAAATAAGACATATTAATTAAACCAATAAATCTTTTTCATTAATTTTGTCAATTTGTGAATCTTTTATGTTTTCTTCAGCATATTTTAAATATACTTTCTGATTAATAAATAAATTAAAGATATCTTTATCCAATTCATTATCAAGCGTCATGAACCTTAATATATTCATAGCTTTAGATAATGGATATCCATCTTTATAAGGCCTATCAGGAGCAGTTAATCCTTCAAATACATCAGCTAATGCAATAATTCTAGCTTGTATTGGCAATTCATCTCCAGAATAGCCATTTGGATAACCTTCACCATTAATTTTCTCATGATGACATCCAGCATAAAAAGGAACATTATTTAAATGTTTTGGATATGGCAATTTATCTAATAGTTCATAAGTTAAAGACACATGATCTTCCATGATTTGTCTTTCTTTTTTACTTAACGTTCCTCTTTCTAATGTAAGGAAATCTACTTCTTCATCAGTTAATATATTTTGAAATTTTCCATTAAAATAAATTTTATTTTTAGAAATATTTTTAACTCTTTTTTTTAATTCATCTGAAAAAAATTCACCACCAGTATTACATTTAATAATAAACTCTAAATCATTCTCAGCCTTATTAATTTCATCATTCATTTTATTTTTCAATGATTTATCATTATCTTTATAAATTAAATCATAATATTTAATTTTAATGTCTCTTTTTAGTACCTCAAATCTAACTTTTATTTGATCTATTTTATCATATAGTCCTTCAAGTTTAGTTGATTTGTTCATGACATGCTCAGGAGTAGCTACCTTTCCAAAATCATGCAACCAACCAGCAACGAATAATTCTTCCATTTCTTCTTCATTAAATTCAAAGCCTTTAAAAGCACCTTTTTTTGCATCATTAATTGCATTTGCAATCATCATTGTTATTTCTGGTACACGATTACAATGTCCACCAGTTGTTGCATCTTTATGCTCTAGTGCCTCAGCAACAAGCTTAATAAATGATTTAAATAGATTTTTTTGTTCTTCTATTAACATTTGATTAGTTAAAGCAATTGATGCTTGTGAAGTTAAAGATTCAATCACTTTAATTATTTCTTTAGAAAATTTAATTATTTTTCCATTTTCAATAGGGTTTAAAAGCTGAATAACACCAATAACATTATCCTTATGATCTTTCATTGGGATATTCAAAAAACACTTTGAATAATAATCATGCCTTTCATCAAAGCCCTTTGTTCCTTCAAAATCATATTCTTTATTTTTATATGCATCATCAATTTTAATTGTTTTATTTTTTAATGCACAAACAGCTGAAACATTTTTATGATTTGGTTCATTAGTTTCAGGATTAAAAAGTTTAACTGGATAAATTGTATCAGGAACAGGAGCTTTTGTACCACCTAAAAATATATTTTTAGATTTATTTTGCATAATTGTAAATTCTAACTTTGTAAATTCTTTATCTGCAATATACAAAGTTCCACCATCAGAATTTGAAATTTTTCTTGCCTGGGTAAGAATATTTTCTAAAAGAACATTGATATTTTTCTCTTTTGATAATGAAATACCAATATTAATTAACTCTTCAAAATAATTATTATTTAAATGGGATTTTCCCATAACTATTTCTTAGTTTTTTTCTTTTACTCTTGCTGCTTTACCTTTTCTTGAACGTAGATAATATAATTTAGCTCTTCTTACTTTTCCCTTTTTAAGAACTTTTATACTATCAACATTAGGTGAATAAATAGGGAATATTCTTTCAACACCTACATTGTTTGAAATTTTTCTAACAGTAAATGTCTTAGAAATATTATCACCTGATGAAATAGATATTACTACTCCTTCAAATGTTTGAATTCTTGATCTATTACCTTCAATAACCTTAACACCAACAGCTACAGTATCTCCTGATTTAAAATCAGGAATATCTTTTTTTAAATTATCTTTAATAGATTCATAAATTTTATTCATTATCACTCCATTTTTTTAGATTTATATTTTTTCCATAAATCTAGTCTTAATTTTTTTGTTTTTTCTTCTCTTTGATTTAGAAACCAATCCTTGATTTTTTTATGATTTCCAGACAATAAAACATCTGGGACATTATTCCCTTCAAATTCTCTTGGCCTTGTATAATGAGGGCCATCTAACAAAAGGTTATAAAAAGAATCTTTTTTTGCAGATTCATAATTATTTAAAACTCCTTTTTTTAAGCGTATTATTGAATCAATCATAATCATTGCTGGTAATTCTCCACTTGTTAAAACAAAATCACCAATCGAAATTTCATCAGTAACAATCTCATCTCTTATTCTTTGATCTATACCTTTATAATGACCACAAATAAAAATCAAACTTGATTCTTTAGATAATTCTTTTGCTTTAGAATGATTAAAAACCTGTCCATCTGGAGTTGGGAAAATAACTCTATGCTTACTATCATTTCCAACAACAGACTTTATATCTTTAACTGCATCAGATATAGGCTTGGCTTTTAATATCATTCCTTCACCACCACCAAAAGGATAATCGTCAATCCTTTCAGATGAATTATCTAAATAGTTAAATAAATTAAAAATATTATATTCTGCAATATTCTTTTGTTTTGCTTTAAGTAAAATACTTTCATTTAAAACATTATCAAACATCGCAGGAAATGGGGTTATTACATTAAATGAAATCATTTATAAATTTAAAAACCCTTCAATATTTTTCATAATTACTATTTTTTCATCAAAATCAAAAAACTTAATATATTTTTCTAATACTGGAATTAAAATTTCCTTATTATTATAATTTACTAATATATAATTAGCACTTGGTAATAATAATACATCCAAAATTAATCCTATTTCTTCTTTTAAATTAAAAAGCTTAAAATTAATAATGTCATTAAGATAAAAATTTCCTTCATCTAAAACAGGAAGATCATCTCTTAATACAAAAAACTCTTTATCCCTCAACAATTCTGCATCGTTACGATTATTAACAGAATCTAATCTAAAAATTTTTCCCAAACCTTTTAAATTTAATAAATCAAATGATTTAAAAGAATTATTTATTTTAAACCATATATTGATATTTAAAGACAAAAGATTAGAATCTTTATTATATAAAAAAAACTTTAATTCACCTTTTATTCCATGAGGTTTAACAACTTTACCTATTGGAATAAAATTATTATTTGATGAATTATTCAATTACTTCAAGAATTGCTCTTTTATCACCTTCTTTAGCAGTAGCTGCAGATAAAATTATTCTTAAAGCATTAACATTTCTACCTTTTTTTCCAATTACTTTACCTAAATCACCATCACCAACAGTTAATTCATAAATTTTGGTACTATCACTTTCATTAACATTAACACTTACTTCATCTGGCTTATCAACTATTGCTTTAACCATATCACTAAGTAACTTATCCATAATATCATATCTCCTTAATTATTAAATAAAGTTTAACTATTAGTTTTTAATCAGATGGTTTATCCTGATCCTTTACTTCTTCTACTGGAGCTTCTTCAGCTTTAGCTTCTTCTGCTGGAGCT
>CEWO01082106.1_pt1 | contig 36576 bp, 33 predicted proteins | sample 361561 | NCBI WGS metagenome assembly CEWO01 (sample SAMEA2623627, study PRJEB7988) | marine metagenome | isolation source: saline water (ENVO:00002010), including
TTTTATAAATATAAAACAATATTTTGAAGAAGTTAGAGAGAAGTTTATCATTACCTGCGGTTATCGCTATTGGAATAGGAGGAATGCTCGGAACAGGAATTTTTGTTCTTCCTGGGCTTGCCGCAACTAAGATAGGAGCGTCTCTGTGGCTTGCTTATTTGATTGCTGCAATTTGTATTTTGCCCGCAGCATACTCTAAATCAGAATTAGCAACAGCAATGCCGAGCTCAGGAGGGACTTATGTTTTTATTGAAAGAGCTTTTGGCCCTTTGTTTGGGACTATTTCAGGGCTTGGCCTTTGGATTGCGCTAGTTTTAAAATGTGCATTTGCCTTAGTGGGAATAGGCGCCTATGTGCTTGTGGTTTTAGAAATGGACAGCGAAGGAATTACAAAATCAGTTGGACTAGGGTTTTTGTTTTTAGTGTTCCTGTTAAATGTTGTTGGCGCTAAAAAAGCCGGAAGCTTTCAGTCTTATGCTGTTCTTTTAGCATTAATTGTTTTAGCAGCTCTTTTCGTTTTAGGAATACAAACAATGGACCAAGCAACCCCATTCTTTGCAAAACTTAAAAATGAAACAGTAGAGCTCGCGGGATACAAAGACCTGATCTTTACAGTTGCTTTTGTTTACCTTTCTTATTCTGGCGTAACAAAGGTTGCGGCAATAGCAGAAGAAATTAAAAACCCAGATAAAAACTTACCTCAGGGAATGATTTTGTCCTTGATTATAATTACTATAATTTATGTTTTAATTTCTTTTGTGTTAACCTCGAACATTAGCCTTTCAGAACTTGCAGGAAACTACAGCCCGATACACACCCTAGCGATTGACCTTAACGTCTCTTCTTTTGAAATTAACGGTGTTCATGTTGTAGGGGCTTTTATAGCTTTTATAGCCGTACTTACACTTCTTTCTACAGTAAATGCAGGAGTACTAGCTTCTTCTAGGTTTCCTTTCGCAATGTCAAGAGATGGGCTTTTGCCAGAATTCTGGAGCAAGGTTCACAGGAGGTTTTTAACCCCAGTAAACACAATTGCGGCCACATGTGTTGCAATTGCTCTAGTGGTTTTATTTTTAGATGTTTTTGAAATAGCAAAGCTCGCAAGCGCCTTTAAAGTAATGATGTTTGTTTCCGTAAATCTTGCGGTAATTGTACTTCGTGAAACAGCAGCTCAATGGTATCAACCAAAATATAAATCCCCATTTTACCCTTGGGTACAAATATTTGGGATTGTTAGTGGAATATTTTTCCTGGTTTTTCTTGGAATGATTCCGCTTCTAGCAATTTTTGCAATATTTGTCCTTGGAGCAGGCATATATTTCGTTTATGGAAAAAGCGTAATGAGGTCTGGGGTTTTAAAAAATTATGCTCAAAGGCCCGCATCTTCCTTGTTTGTAAAAAAAGAGGAGTCAAAGAAACAAAAAGCCATCAATATAAAAAAGGCATCTTCAAAGCTTGATCCTAAAATTGCATCAAGCGCAGGCGCAATCGTACCGCTTTTAGGAAATGAGACTTCGCCAGAAATGCTCGTTGAAATGGCAGCGGCTATTCAGAGCAAAAAACAGATACAAGCCTTAAACATTACAGAGGTTCCCAGCCAAACGGACTTAGATGTTTTTTTAGAGGATTCTCCTACAGAGAACTCCTTAAAAAGAAGGCTTTCGCGAATTTCAAAATCTCAAAAAGTCTCGGTTGATTTTGAGGCCGTGGTAACTCATGAGCTTTCAGACACAATCAATCAGCTAAGCTCACAGAGCAGCTGTGATTGGCTAGTTATGGGGTGGGACGGAAGACCTACGACAGGCATATTTGTTACAAACCCTATAGGGTGGCTCTTGGCCAATATAAACTCAAATCTTGCTTTGTACAGAGATAACGGGGTTCGGTATGTTGGAAAAGTTCTTTTAGCCCTAAGGCCGGGAAGAAAAGATAAAAACTTTATTGGTATCGCAAAAAATGTATGTGACTACTTTAAAGCCTCCCTAACCCTCCTACACGTAATGCCTGAAAACAGCTCAACTACAGAAACAATAAAGCATAGATCAAGCGAAAAACTTAAACAATCAGAAGTTAAAGCTGAGGTTTTGGTTGTTAAAAGCCCAAACCCTGTTGAAACAATTTCTAAAATTTCTGCAGGCTATGATTTATTAATATTGGGAACGCCCGAAAAAGATAATTGGATCAAGGTTTTATTTGGAGGAGGAAAAGACAAGTTTACAGAAAGAGCAGCTTGCTCTGTTTTGCGAATTACTTTAAAAGACTAGTCACTAAGCTTTAAAACAGCCATAAAAGCTTCTTGAGGAATTTCAACACTACCCACTTGACGCATTCTTTTTTTCCCTTTTTTCTGCTTTTCTAAGAGTTTTCTTTTCCTGGTGATATCTCCTCCATAACACTTTGCAGTTACATCTTTTCTTAACGCCTTAATTGTTTCTCTTGAAATAATTTTTGCTCCTATTGCGGCCTGAATAGGCACATCAAATTGCTGTCTGGGAATTAATTCTTTTAGCTTTTCACAAATCTTTTTTCCTATTCTATATGCATTATCTGCATGTATCAAGGCAGAAAGAGCGTCAACAGCCTTAGAGTTTAATAAAATGTCCACCCTAACAAGCTTTGATTGTTGTAGCCCGATTGGAGAATAATCAAAAGAAGCATAACCTTTTGACACTGTCTTAAGCCTGTCATAAAAATCAAAAACAATTTCAGCCAAAGGCATATCAAAGACAAGCTCAACCCTAGTGGTGGTTAAATAAGTTTGGCTTTTTATAACCCCCCTTTTTTCTATACATAGAGACATTACATTGCCTATAAAATCAGACTTCGTAATTATTGAAGCTTTTATAAACGGCTCTTCAACTCTTTCAAGAAATGAAGGGTCAGGCAAATCAGACGGGTTGTTTACAAGGATTATCTCGTTAGGGCTTTTCTTCGAATAAGCGTGATAGGACACGTTAGGAACGGTAGTAATAACGGTCATTCCAAATTCTCTTTCCAGCCTTTCTTGAACAATTTCCATGTGCAGCATACCCAGGAAACCACAACGAAAACCAAAGCCAAGAGCAGCAGAGCTTTCCGGCGTGAACACTAGAGAAGCGTCGTTTAATTGTAGTTTTTCCATTGCTCCACGTAGCTCTTCATAATCCTCTGTGTCAACAGGGTATATGCCAGCAAAAACCATTGGCTTTACATCCTCAAACCCAGAAACAGCCTCTATTGTAGGGTTTTCAAAGTCAGTAATTGTGTCCCCTACTTTTACCTCTTTAGCCTCTTTTATCCCGGTAATTAAATAGCCAACATCTCCAGCATAAATTTCGTCTTTGGGGCTTTGGTTTAAATTAAGCGTTCCAACTTCGTCGGCAAAATAAGATTTTCCTGTAGCTATAAATTTAATTTTTTGGCCCTTCTTTATAGAGCCGTTAAGAATTCTAAAATAAGTTTCCACACCTCTAAAAGGGTTGTATACAGAATCAAAAATTAAAGCCTGCAGAGGCTTTGTTTCGTTTCCGTTTGGAGAAGGGATTTTTTCTATAATTGCATTTAAAATTTGCTCTATTCCCTGGCCTGTTTTGGCACTTGCAGGAATTACATCTGCTGGTTCACACCCTAAAAGATCCACAATATCGTCCGTTACTTCTGCAGGGTTTGCACTAGGCAGATCAACCTTGTTTAGGACAGGAATAATCTCTAAATCATTTTCTAATGCCAAATACAGGTTCGATATGGTTTGAGCCTGAATGCTCTGAGCTGCATCAACAACTAACAAAGCCCCTTCACACGCCGCGATTGATCTAGAAACCTCATATGAAAAATCAACATGGCCAGGCGTGTCGATAAGATTTAACACAAAATCTTCACCCCCACGCTTGAAATACATTTGAATTGCGTGCGACTTAATAGTTATACCCCTCTCTCGTTCAAGATCCATATTGTCTAACAGCTGATCTTGTTTCTCACGGTCTGTGATAGCCCCAGTAAACTCCAGTAATCTGTCAGCAAGCGTGCTTTTACCATGATCAATATGGGCAATTATACAAAAATTTCTAATATTTTTCATTGAACAAACTGAGGGTACAAAAATAAGTAAAAATTATTGTTATATGGCCTTAATAAAGACTTGGTTATCTTTACCTAAATATTTTGATTTAAATGGCAAAGATTGCAGACATAGAGCTGGGAAACTTCCCTTTATTGTTGGCCCCCATGGAAGACGTTAGTGACCCTCCTTTTAGGGCATTGTGTAAAGAGAATGGAGCAGATGTTGTTTACACAGAGTTTATCTCATCTGAAGGGCTTATTAGAGATGCGGCAAAAAGCGTAATTAAGCTGGATATATATGAAAAAGAGAGGCCTGTTGGCATTCAAATATTTGGCGCTAAACTAGATTCTATGCTCAAAGCAGTTGACATCGTTGAAAGGTCTAATCCAGATATTATAGATATAAATTTTGGTTGCCCTGTAAAAAAAGTTGTTTCTAAAGGCGCAGGCGCAGGAATTCTAAAGGACATATGTTTAATGGAAAGCTTAACTAAAGCTATAGTTGAGAGGACTTCTCTTCCAGTTACTGTGAAAACAAGGCTTGGGTGGGACCATAATTCGATTAAAATTATTGAGGTTGCTGAGAGGCTACAAGATATTGGCTGTAAAGCAATAGCAATACACGGAAGAACAAGAGCTCAAATGTATAAAGGAGACGCAGACTGGAGCTATATAGAAAAGGTAAAAAATAATCCGAGAATGCATATTCCTGTTTTTGCAAACGGAGACATTAACACCCCTGAAAAAGCAATGTTTATTCGTGATAGCCTGGGTCTTGACGGAGCAATGATTGGCAGAGCTTCAATAGGAAATCCCTGGTTTTTTGATGAGATTAAGCACTACTTCAAAACAGGTGAACAGCGGCCTGAAGTTTCGATAAAACAGCGAGCGGCTGTTGCTAAAAGACATCTTGAGATGGCAGTTGCTTGGAAAGGAGAAAGGCTCGGCGTATATGAAACAAGAAGACACTATTCAAATTATTTCAAAGGAATTGAAAATTTTAAGCCTTATAGACAAAGTCTGGTTACAGCGGAAGAATCAAAAGAAGTTTTTAATATTTTAGACTCTATTGCTCAAAAGTTTTCATAACATGACGCTTGGCATAATAAGAGGCGGCAAATGATGCCATAGCCCCTAAGCTTAAAATTGTTCCAAACACTATAAAAAAGTTTATAACTTCATAAGAAACAGGATATGCTAAGCTTGAGGTTATCATTAATAAAGAAAACTTTTGTTGTAAAAAAAGCAGTATCACACCAATAAGCAGGCCAATTAAACAGCCTACAACTGAAATTAACAGCCCCTGATAAAGAAATATTCTGCTCATTTTTTTCTCAGTTAAACCCAATATTATTAGAGTTTTTAGATTGTTTTTCTTTTCAAGAATCATCATTATAAGAGCTCCAAACATATTAAATAAAGCAATTGTCACAATTAAGGCAAAAATTAAATAAATTACAGCCTGCTCCGTATTTAACATTTTATATAAAGACCGGTTTTGTTCTATCTTATTTTCGAAAACAAAACCATCTCCAAATTCTTTTGACAAAAGCGCTAAAGTCTTTTTGGAAACAAACTGGTCATAGACGTCTAAAGAACCTACAACACCATCTTTTAGCCCAAAAAGCTCTTTGCCAAAATTAAAATCAGAAAAAATCAAAGAGTTATTCAGCTCAGAATTAATGCTAAAAATGCCAGAGGCGATTGTTTTTTTTGACTTTAAAATGTCTGATGCAGAAAAGACTTGTCCCTTGCCGGCTTTAGGAACATATAATGTTATCGGGTTAAGATTGTCATTTATAGCAACCCCAAGCCCATAGGCATTTTCCCAGCCAACAACAATTTCATCACCCTCTAACTCTGGCCATAGCCCTTCATACAATAAAGACTCGATTTTTTCTTTGGGAAAATTTTTATCTATTGATTTTAGTGAAACAATTTGATTGTTATTTCCTAAAGACATTAACACCTTATCTTCATATGATTTACTTACAAGAAGCCCGTTTTCTTGCAACACTCTTTTCATTTTATCATTATATACAAAACCCTTGCCCTCTTTAGAACTTATTTTCAGGTCCGGAGTGATGTTTGAAATGAACTCAAGACTATAGTCTTTTAACCCGCTAAATCCAGACAATACAACCAGCATAGCCGTTGAGCTCACAATTACACCAGTTAACGCAAGAATTGACATATAATTAATCGCTGAATTTTTATTTTTAGTAAAAAAGTAACGCAATGACATAAAAGAAGAAAAATTCAAATCATTGTTTTTTAAGAGGGTTATTAAGACCCTTTAAAGAATCTTCAATTTTTTCTATATAATCTAAAGAGTCGTCTAAAAAGAAAAAAAGTTCTGGCACTTTTCTAAGCTGTTTTTTTGTTTTTTGGGCAACTTCATGACGAATTCTTGGTGAAGCCTTAGAAACCTCATCAATAATTTGATTTGACTTTTCTGACGGAAAAACACTTAAAAAAACCTTTGCTACAGAAAAATCTACCGTAACGGAAACTTTTGTCACAGACAATAGCATTCCTAAATTCCCTTCATTTTTTATTCTTCTCTGCAAAATTTCCGCAATATCTTTTTGCAAAAGCTTTGAGACCTTTTTTTGACGAGTGGTTTCCATTAGAATAAAATTAGAATATTTATTTGGTTAAATTAAACAAAAATAAATTTAACCTAAATTTGTATCGTGATAAAAAAAATAGAACACTTAGGAATTGCAGTTTCGAACTTAAAAGATTCTGAGAAATTATTTGAAAAGCTCTTAGGAACTAAGCCCTATAAAACTGAAAACGTATTATCCGAGGGAGTTACAACCTCTTTTTTTAAAATAGCAAATCAAAAGATCGAACTACTTGCGTCGAACAAAAAAAACTCTTCAATTCAAAATTTTATCGAAAAAAGAAAGGAAGGCATACATCATTTAGCCCTGCACGTCGACAGCATTGAAAGAGAAATAAAAAGGCTAGAGGCTTTAGGCTTTGAGTTTATTTCAAAAAAAGCTAAAAAAGGAGCAGACAATAAAAGAATTGTGTTTTTGCACCCCAAGTCCACAAATGGAGTTTTAGTAGAGCTGTGCGAAGACATAAAAGATGTTTTGTGATTACCAAAACATTCATTAATATTGCAACCTATTTGGTCCTATAGCTCAGTTGGTTAGAGTAGATGACTCATAATCATTTGGTCCCTGGTTCGAGCCCAGGTGGGACCACCAGAAATAAAACCCCACTCATTTGAGTGGGTTTTTATTTCTTATAGTTTATTTCTTCACTAATAATCCCATCATCGTCATAGAACCTCCAGACTCCTTCTTGAGCCCCATTTACAAAACTTCCTTCATTGGAAAGCTCACCATTTTCGCGATAGAACTTCCAAATACCATGTCTTTCCCCATTTTTGTAATTACCAACAGAGTGAAGTTCTCCGTTTTTATAATAAAACATTCCCTTTCCCACAATTACACCCTTTTCCATTGTTAATTTTATCATTAAGTTGCCATTTTCGTGATACCAACTCCACAAGCCATCTTCTTTTCCGCCCCTGTGATTGCCTTGATAGACTAATTGTCCGTTTTTGTTAAAATGCTTTGATTCACCGCTTAGCGTGTCTTCTTTGAAAAACTCTTCTCTTTCTAGCTGTCCATTCTCATAAAAATATCTCCATACTCCGTCTTTTTTTCCATTTTTGTATTTGTTAATATTAGAGAATTCATTAATGCATGAAGAAAGCAAAAACAATAAAGCTAATAATTTTTTCATTTCATATAAGATTTATATTTTGTTTAACTAATTTGTCAATAAGTTTAATTAGCATTTTGCTCTGAAGTAAAACTAACCATAACTCCTTTTTGGTACTTTTTGGTTTCTTTCAAGATTCCTTTTTCATTATATATTTTCCAAACACCTTCTTTAAGATCATTCTCAAAGCTACCATTTTCGTAAAGGGCGCCGTTTTCGTAGAATTTTTTAAATCTCCCGTTTCTTTTGCCATTAACCCAGACCGCATCTTGAGCTAAATTCCCATTTTCATAATAATACTTTCCTACGCCTTCACCAACTCCATTATTAAAAGTTGCCTCCTCTCTAATACTTCCGTTACTATAATAAAAGACCCACGCCCCATGTTGTTTGTCATCAATCCACAGCCCCTTTTGATAAAGTTTTCCATTTTCGAAATATTGCTCCATTTCTCCATTCCTTTTCCCCTCACTCCAATACCCAACTTCTTTAACGGCGCCCCCTTGATAATAAGTTGTCAAAAGACCTTCTTCTAAAGAGTTTTTATAATTTGCAGCCTGCTCAAGGGCGCCATCTTCATAAAAAAGCTTCCACAACCCCTTGTATTTGCCGTTTTTCCACATTCCTGTCTTTTTCAGCTGTCCATTTTCATAATATATTTTCATCAAACCATGATTATCACCCTTTTTCCACAAAGACAGTTCTTTTAATTTTCCGCTATTAAAGTAAATTTTCCATTCGCCATGTTGCTCTCCTCTTTTGTAATACCCAACAGACTGTAAAATACCATTTGGATAATAATTTTTAAACAAGCCAACTGCAAGGTTTTTTTTCCATCTCCCAAATTGTTGTATTTCCCCACCTTTATAGTAAAACACAGCCCATCCTTCTCTAGCCCCCCTTTTATAGTTTGCTTCGCTAAGAATCTCGCCGCTTTCGTAATACACCCTCCATCTGTCCGTTATTTGATTTTTTTTAATTGGCCCCTCAGCTTGAATTTCTCCACTTTCATAATATACTTTGTGCCATCTTTTTTCCGAGTTGTCAACGATAGTGTCAGGCAAGCCATAAGAAACCTTAAACAAACAAGAAAAAACAAAAAGTAGAATAAAGTTTTTCACGCATTTAAAGATACAAAAAGAAATAAATTATTTTCTGGGTATGATTAGCCGTAAAACATTTTATATTTTTGAAAAGACGCACCTTATAATAAATAATATTTTAACTAAAGATTGTGAAATTTTTAAATCAGTATTGGCTCTCGTTTTATAAAAAAAGCACAATAATTACAATGAGCATTCTTTATATTATTGTTGGAATAAAACACTTCATAAGCCCTCAATATTTTATTTCCATCACACCGCCTTTTATTCCCTATGCAGGGGAAGCTGTTTGTCTGACAGGAGTTATTGAAATTTTAGGAGGAATATTGATTTTGATGGAAGAAACAAGAACATATGGCGCTCGACTTTTAGTGTTTTTGTTGATCGTTGTTTTTCCGGCAAACATATATTTATATATTTCAGAAGACCCTAGGCATCTAATAGGGATTTCACAAAACCAAGCTCTATTAAGAATCCCGTTTCAGATTCCCCTAATAATGATTGCCATTTGGCATTCACAAAAAGCATCACATAAATATTTAGAAAAGGCCTGCGTAGTTCTTTTCCCTGTGACAATAATTTATTTCTTAAGCCTATAGTTTATTGACCTCTCCAAACATTATTTCTGCTGTTAGAATCAGGATATTTATAATCAGGGTCTATGCTCACCTTTTTTAGGGCTTCGTTAGTATCAACAATAAAAGACCACTCTATGTTTTTTTTCCAAATCTCAACGGGAAGGGTTTTTCTAATTGTCCCGCCAGATATCGTTGTGATTTCAATTGTAACAGGCATAGGTATTTTTTTCATATTTTTTATTGTAACTATAGACCCTTGTTTTGGGTCGTTATTCACATATGAAACCCCAGAAACAGCTTGGTCAAGTTTCCAGTTATTTAAAACCCAAGACCTCCAAAACCAACCTAAATCTTCTCCGGAAACATCTTCTATTGTCCTAAAAAAGTCATCGGGGCTAGGGTGTTTATAGGCCCATCTATGTATATATTCTTTAAATGCATCATCAAACCTTTTGACCCCCAAAACATTATTTCTGAGCAGCATTAAAAACATCCCTGTTTTATAGTATTGCAAACCCATATTTTCTTCTATTAGATTGTCGGGAGCTGTGATTATAGGCTCAAGCCCATCTCTGGTGAATATCTGTGCGGCAAAACGCATATTTGGCATCCTAGTGCGATATTCGCCATCATTAAAGTCTTTTGTGCTAAGATAATTTATAAAAGTATTGAACCCCTCATCCATCCATCCAGAAACTCTTTCATTAGATCCAACTATCATCGGGAACCAATTATGACCAAACTCATGGTCTGTTACACCCCAAAGTGATGCGCCAGAAGACTCATAGCTGCAAAACGAAACCCCAGGATATTCCATTCCCCTAACATTTCCAGCTACATTAATTGCCGTAGGGTATGGGTACTCAAACCATTTTTTTGAATAATGCTCAACAGATGCTTTAGTATATTCCGTTGATCTTTCCCATGAATTTCCACCGCTACTTTCAATTGGATACGCAGAGATTGCAATTGCTTTTTTGCCACTTGGCAAGTCAATTTTTGCAGCATCTATAATAAACGAAGAAGACGAGGCCCAAGCCACATCTCTTGAGTTTTCCATTTTAAATCGCCATGTAATTTCATTTTTGTCTTTTGGCCTAGTATTTGGCATGTTTACCTCATCAGCAGTCCTTATCATAATTGTTTTATTACTATTCTCTGCTTCTTCCCAGCGGCTCAATTGTTCTGAGGTATACACCTCTTCAGCATTTAAAAGCTCACCTGAACAAACAACAATATGGTCTGAAGGAGCAGTTATGTTAACTTTAAAATCCCCATAATCTAAATAAAATTCGCCTTGACCCAAATAAGGAAGGTTATTCCACCCATTCAAGTCATCATAAACACACATTCTGGGGTACCATTGAGCAATAGTGTATAACTTTCCGTTTTTTGTTTTTAGCACCCCCATTCTGTCTGATCCATATTGAGGTGATAAAAAGGAAAAGTCAATTTTCAAAGAAAGCTTTCCTCCGTTAGGCTTAAGGGGGCTGGAAAGTAAAATTTTCATTCTAGTGTCATATATTTCATATTCAGTATTTGTGTATGATTTTTTTCTTCCTTTTTCTGAAACAATTTGAACTGTTGAAATCTTAAACCCTCCGTCCAATATTTCACCTTTTGAACCATTTCTGCTTCCAATTATCGGGATAACAGCGTTTCCTCTAGAATCACTTTTAAATAAGTTTTGGTCTACGTGTAGCCACACAAAATTCAACTCATCCGGGCTATTATTGGTATATCTAATTATTTGGCTACCGGAAATATTATCATTGATTGTATCTAACCTAACGTCTATATCATAGTCTGCACTATTTTGCCAATAACCATGCCCAGGCTTTCCGCTTGCAGAGCGGGTTATTGTTCCGGGAGAGTTATAAAATTCAGTTTTAAACGCATCGATATAGCTATATGTTGACTCATTATTCTCTTGCGAAAAAGCAAAGGACATAAAGAGAAGCAATGTAATATTGAAAAGAAATATTTTTTTCATTTTTGTCAAATTTTTATCAAATATAAAAAATATTCATTCCCCAAGAAGCAGCGGCTCTCCAATTAATTAGTTATATTATAATTTAATCTTGCTGGAGCAGATAGATAGATTATTTAATTATTAGAAACAAAAACCCCCGCCTGATTAAAGCGAGGGTTTTCTATTAACTAAAACTTGATTTAGTCCAGCACAATTGGAGCACCGGCCTCCTCCAAGATTTTCCCTACTTGTAAAACTTTTTCAAAGTAGGCGTCCATTTCAGGTTTTATCCTGTTGAACATTTCTTTTGCAATTTCAAAACTTTGCATGTGAAGCTCTGTTGGGCCATAAGAATTTGGTGACCACCCGCCTCTTGCAGTTGAAAGCCTATTGCTAATGGTTAAAAAGTCTTTTTCCCCAATCTCAGCTTTTGCCTCACTACCACCAACTTTTTTCTCTAGCATGTTCATAGTTTCAGTCAGCTCATACAGAGACTTGCTTGCCTCTGGAATATTAGTTGTTATCTGCATCAGCATTCTTTGATATGTTGAAACTCTCGCATTTGCTTTTTCAAATTTGTGTTGATATTCTGAAACCTTTGATGAAAATTCAGCTAAATCGGCATAATATTGTTCATGCTTTTCCGCCATAGGATTTTCAAGTGTTCCAGGCCTTATTTTCTCAACATGTAACTCCACAGGCCCAGCAATTTCTGTCACTACACCGTTTACTCTTTTATTTAAAAACAAGGAATAAATACCAGGGTCTACTTGAGTTCTAATTCCGCCACCTGAGCCTCTCCATCCCCTTGAGCCTCTTGATGAAGACTTAACGGTAGTAGGAATTGAGCTTGTCAAATTCCAATTTACTCTTGACACGCCTTTTCTTAATGGTCCAGAAATTTTTGAAATAATTTCGCCTTCTTTGTTTTTAACAACAAGTATCACTTGGTTTTTTTGTTCAGACATTTCATTGTCAAGCGAATCCCAACCAGGAAAAGGAATGTCTCCATCTTTCTTTGCTTTTTCTGATTTTCTTCTTTTAGACTTCATCGACACAGGAGCGTCTTTTATGAAATAGGTTATGCTAGCGCCATACTGTGGGTTATTGGCATAATATGTTTGACCACCATCGCTACTAGTTCCACCATACACTTGGTTATACTGCAATGCTTTTCTAGGTTCAAAAATTACACCTTTTTTTGAAAGTATTTCTTCAGACATATTTCTCAATGGGCTGTAGTCATCAAGAACATAGAAGCTCCTTCCAAAAGTTGCTAGAACCAAATCGTTTTCTCTTTTCTGGATTGCCAAATCTCTAACAGGAATTGTTGGAAGTCCATTTGAAAACTTGTGCCAGTTTTCACCTTGATCCAAACTTATATACACCCCATATTCAGTACCTAGAAAAAGAAGGTTTGGGTTAACATGGTCTTGAACGATTCTCCAAAGTAATGTGCCGTCTGGGATCCCGTTTGTGATAGAGACCCATTTTTTTCCTCCGTTTGTGGTTTTAAACATATATGGCTTATAGTCTCCAAATTTGTGATTGTCTAATAAAACATAAGCGGTTTCAGTATCGTGAAGATCAGCTTTTATATCATTTACAAATGCACTAGATGGAGTGTCAGGAAGATTATCAGCTGTCATCTTTGTCCAGTTTTTTCCACCATCTTTGGTGAATTGAATTATTCCATCATCAGTTCCTGCATATAAAATATTTTCATCAATTGGGGATTCTGATAAAGACGTAACAGTATTATATGTTGACATTGCATAAACATCCCAGGCATTATCAAAGCTTTGAACTCTTCCCATGATCGGAAGTGAAAGCCGCTCTTCATCTTTGGTTAAATCTCCTGAAATTGCAGACCAACTATCACCTCTATTTTCAGACCTCCAAACTCTTTGGGTCCCAAAATATAATCTTTTAGGGTCATGAGAGCTTACAAGAATCGGAGAATCCCAATTAAATCTTTCATATGGCTCATCAATTCCTTCTTGAGGTCTAATGCTTACAGACTCTCCATTAGTCATGTCAATTCTATTAATATAACCCTGTTGTGACTGAGCATAAACAATATCTGGGTTTCCAGGTTCAGTTGCAGGCTGGTGACCATCACCACCCAACACAACAAACCAATGAGAATTAGAAATCCCGCTATATTCAAAAGTTCTTGAAGGACCACCTTGAGTATTGTTGTCTTGTGTCCCACCATAAATATTATAGAACGGCTCTGCATCATCAACGGCAAGCTTATAAAACTGTGTCAATGGAAGGTTTCCTACAAATTTCCAGCTTGCAGAATTATCAAAGGATTCATAAATTCCACCATCAGTACCTATTAGCATATAGTTTGGATCATTTTCCTTGAAAGTTAATGAATGGTTGTCAGAGTGTTTTTGTCTTTCTGTCATCGTGTAAAAAGTTTTTCCTCCATTTTCGGAAACTAAAACTCTAACATTCATTAAATATATTTTATCAAAAACATGAGGTGAAGCTACTAGCTCCTGATAATAGTGAGGCCCAGTACCGCCTGAAACTGTATCAGACATTTTTTTCCAACTACCCCCGCTATTGTCAGACCTATAAACCGCACCAGCTCTTTTGTCAAGCTCTACAGCAGCATAAAGTACATTTGGCTGCATAGGAGAAATTGCTAGACCAATTTTTCCCATATTTGATCTCGGGAGCCCTTTGTTTATTTTTAGCCAACTGTCTCCACCGTCAGTACTTTTGTACAAGGCCGTTCCTGGCCCTCCTCCGATTAAAGCAGCCACATTTCTGTGTCTTTGCCAACTCGCAGCATAAAGTATGTCAGGGTTAGTTGGATCAATAACAAGGTCGGTTACACCTGTCCATTCGTTAATTTCAAGTGTGTTTTTCCACGTTTTACCCCCATCCGTTGTTTTGTACAAACCTCTTTCTCCACCAGAGCTCCACAAGGGTCCTTGAGAAGCAACCCAAACGGTTTTTGGGTCATCGGGGTGAACTATTATTTTAGAAATGTGTTCAGACTTTTTTAGGCCCATGTCTTTCCACGATTTTCCGCCATCCTTACTATGGTAAATACCATGCCCAATTCCGACATGTCTTCCACCCACATTCTCACCTGTACCTAACCAGATAGAAGCATTGTTGTGAGGGTCAATTGTTATACATCCAGTTGAATAAAAAGGCATATTATCTGCTAAAGGTATCCAAGTAGTACCAGAATTCTCAGTTTTCCAAACACCACCAGAACCTACGGCGACATACCAAACATTTTCGTTAGTTGGGTCAATTGCAATGTCTGCAATTCTTCCTGACATAAACGCAGGTCCAATACTTCTAAACTTAAAAGCGTTTAGTGCAGATTTTACAGGGTTATTACTTTTTTTTGAGTCTTTAGAACCTTGCCCCATAGTCAAATTATGAGAGACAAGTATTGCTAGAGAAACTAGCAGTAGCTTCAATGATTTCATATAATTTATTTTTTTGTTTTTAGTCCAATCGCCTGTATTTGAATACAATGCGGCCTACTAAAATACAAATTTTTTTGAAATATACTTTTCAGGTCTGTTTTGCAAGAAGAATTAAATGGCTTAAAAAATTAAATAGGTTATTTAATTAAACAAGTCTTTTGGAATTGAAGGGAATAGTTTTAAAGCGTTTTCATAATAAATTTTCTTTAAAACCTCATCGGGTAAGTTTAGACCATACATTTTCCAAAAGGCATGTCTTTTTCTAAAGTAATCGAAGTATTCATCGTCGGACTCAAGCACTCTAAAATAGGTGTAATACTCTTCTTTTTTATACAGATCCTTACCAAATAATATTCTGTCTTGATAGTCAATAAAAAATTGCCTAGCTGTTTTTGGTTGCCTGCCCAGCTCTGCAATAACCGCCCCAAACTCGGTCATAACATTTGGATGTTCCTCAAGATGGTTTCCTAGCTGCTTTAAGTCGTTACCCATCCACCCTAAATGAGCATTAATAAAAGTTGTATTTCTGTGTCTTTTAAAAATTGTGTGCTGCTCTTTAATAATCTGTTCAAAAGGGGGAATAAAGTCTGATTCACCATAATATCTGCCAGGCTTTTCTTTTAGTTCGAACCACCTTTCGTTTTGATTATCTTTGGGCAGCCAAAACTGGAAAGGATCAGCAGAGTGTATCAATACAGGTATGCCAAGTTCTCCACAAACCTCCCAAATTGGACCCAGCCTTTTATCATCAACAGCTATTCGTTCCCCGCTAGAATCTTTATTTGTCAATCCAAGGGACTTATAGATCTTTAGTCCGATTGCCCCTTTTGCAACCGCATCACGGATAATGGCAACTTGCGTTTCGGCATAATCATCGTCATCTATTGACTCAAAATCAACATTTAAAAAAAGTCCAATCCTGTTAGTCTTGCTCTCTTTAATGTTTTCAAGAGACTTGTTTAAATACAAGTCTTTCGCCGCTTGAGGCCCAAAGCCTGACCCGCTTAAATTTATTAGAAAACCCATGTTAAGCTCATCCATTTCATCAACTAATTTGTTTAAGTCTTTTAACGGCATGTCCCATTGATGGCTGTGAACATCAACAAAGGGAAATTTGGCGCTCTTAACTTCTTTTCCTTCTACTTTTAGTGATGAGATTGGCTCGTATTCCTCAAAGCTCATAATATTATTTTTATTTTGAATTGCATCAATAGCAAAATATACCGCAATAGACATAATAAGCAATATTAGAAGTGAGCGTAAAAGATTTTTAAATGTAAACATGTGATTTCTAATTATTTTAAGGGAATTGAAACCATCGTTTTATCCCACATAAGTTGAAGGTTTACAGCTGTTGAGTCTTTAACAAAATCAATTGTAAACTGTTCCATTTCTTTTGTTGAAACAAGACTAGACAGAGATGTTCTTAAAACATCTTTAGACGCATCAGGCTCCATTATAGCAAAATATTTATCACCTTCAGAATTAAGAATAACTTCCCATTTATTTTCCCCAGGGACGGTGTAAAGTCTATATTTTCCAGCTTTTAACTTTTCTCCATTGAATACTATATCGGAGGATGTTTCAAAAGTAGTTGCTGAATTAGCTCCAGTTCTCCAGTATTTATCAAAAGGCACTAGCGCACCATCATTTTCGGATCCAAAAATAAGCCTGCCGTTTTTGTAGGGCCTACTATAGATTACCTCAAAAGTAGAGTTTTCACTTTCAAAACCTACAGTTGCTTTTGGGCTCACAGGGAAAGCCAAAGAGTATGCGATATAGCATATAAATAAAACTAAAAGAGCCCCTAATATTTTTAAGAATGTTTTCATTTTTAATATTTTAATTTAAATTATTTGTCAAGTTATTAAATCTAACTAGATATTTTCCTATCATATCGAATTCTATATTAACCAAGTCCCCGATTTTGAGCGTTTTAAAGTTGGTGTTGTCATAAGTATAAGGAATGATAGTTACCTTAAATGTATTGTTTTTAATTCCAAAAACAGTTAGACTAACTCCATTAATACAGATAGATCCTTTTTCAATTACTAATTGTTCATCTTGTTTATTAAACTCAAAATCAAAGACCCAGCTACCATTATTTGAAGAGCTTCCGATACATTTTGCAATTCCATCAACATGACCCTGAACCATATGTCCGTCTAAGCGCCCTCCCAGCTTCATTGCTCTCTCGAGATTCATAAAATCACCCTCACAAAAGTTTTTAAGAGAGGATTTATCAAGAGTTTCTTTAACGGCAGTAACAGTGTGCGTATGGTTTTTAGTTTCAATCACGGTAAGACAGACCCCGTTATGAGAAACGCTTTGATCAACTTTTAACTCATTACTAATATCGCTTTGAATCGTAAAACTCAGATTTTCTTTAAATCTGTCTATTTTTTTGATTTCCCCTAAACTTTCTACTATTCCCGTGAACATAATCTGCGTTTATTTGATAAATTTACAGAAATATTATTATACAATTACAATTACATTGAAAGATCAAAACACTAAAATAAAAATTGGATTTACAGTCGGCGATATGAATGGAGTTGGTCCTGAGATTCTTTTGACATCTTTGTCAGATCAAAGACTGTTAGATTTGCTTACCCCAGTTATTTATGGACCTGTTCAGAATCTTATTTTTGTTTCTAAAAAAATTGGATTAAACCTTTCTTTTAATAAGATAATAAATGCCAGTGAAGCCAAACCAAACCTCATTAATGTAATAGATAATTATACTGACCCCCCAAATATTACGTTTGGCAAGCTAGATAAGGATGTTGGGCTATTAGCCTTCAGGTCCATAGAAAAATCTGTTATTGATCTTAAAAAAAACCTCGTTGATGTGTTAGTAACAGCCCCAATAAACAAGGAAGCTATACACTCAAAAGAGTTTAGTTTTATGGGGCATACAGACTATATTGACAGCCAGGTTGATGGAGAAGCAATAATGATGATGGTTTCTGATGAGCTAAAGGTAGCCCTATTGACCGAACACATTCCTCTTTCAGAGGTTGCTAAACAAATTAGAGAAGACCTGGTGGTAAAAAAAATTAAAAAACTACATAAAACATTAATCAGAGACTTTGATATTGAAAAGCCCAAAATAGCTATTCTTTCAATAGACCCACATGCAGGGGATAATGGAGTGATTGGCAACAAAGATAAGGCTGTTTTAGCCCCCACGATAAAGGCCCTATATGATTCTGGGCTATCAGTGTTTGGTCCCTTTCCTTCAGACAGCTTTTTTGGCTCAGGTGAATATAAAAAATTTGACCTAATTGTTGCCTCTTACCATGATCAAGGGCTAATACCTTTTAAAACACTTTCATTTGGAATGGGCGTCAACTATACTTCGGGGCTTAGAGAAATTAGAACCTCGCCCGATCACGGGACCGCATATGGTATAGCAGGAAAAGGTATTGCCAGTAAAGACTCGTTTCTATCTTCAATCTATCTCGCAGTTGACATTTTTAAACGAAGAAAAGTTTACGATCAACTTTTACAAAACAAATTGGTTAAATAACCTCTGTTTAATTCTGCAATAAAATAATATACACTTAATAAGAAAATTTATATATTTGCTGACCTTAAATTAAGAGATGAAGTCTAAAAGCAAATATAAAATTGAATTTGCGGGTTTAAAAATTGGACCACATCAGTTTAATTTTAAGGTTGACAATAAGTTCTTTGATAGATTTAGTTTTTCTGATTTTAACGATGTTGAGGTTGAAATTGATATTGATTTTACAAAGAAAACTACACTTTTGGAGTTGTTTTTTAAAATTAAGGGAACAGTTAATGTCAATTGCGACTTAACTAATGAGCCTTTTGATTTAAAAATTAATAGCTCTAATAGTTTGGTTGTAAAGTTTGGACAAGAATTCAATGATGAAGATGATGAGATATTGGTTTTGCCACATGGGGAGCATAAGTTATATGTTGATCAATATATATTTGAGATGATTGTATTATCTTTGCCTTCTAAAAGAATTCATCCTGGCGTTGAAGACGGCAGCTTGAAATCAGAAATGTTAGATATATTAGAGAATCTAAAACCAAAATTGAGTAATAATTTAGCTGATCCTAGATGGGAAGAGTTAAAAAAGTTTAAAAAATAAAATAGTTTAAAATGGCACATCCAAAAAGAAAAATCTCAAAAACTAGAAGAGACAAAAGAAGAACTCACTATAAAGCTGAGATGCCTCAAATAGCAGTATGCTCAAAAACAGGTGAAAGCCATTTATATCACAGAGCTTACTGGCACGAAGGAAAACTTTACTATAAAGGAAAGGTTTTGCTTGACAGCGCACCTACAGAAGCTTAAAGCTCTCGCTTATATTCAGTCGATATTTTTTTATCGATCTCCACTTTTATCAAATTAAGTAGGCCTCTTTTTAATGAGTTAGTCTAAACGGAATAATTCCGGACATCTTATTTGCGTCCAGCCACTTATTGTCTTCAGGACTATAAAGCCTCCAAGTGATAGCCCCAGTATCAACATTTAATATGCGCAAACCATTATCAAAATCTAAAAGCTGATGTTTCCCAGAAGGCAAAGATAGTGGTGAAGAATACTCCTTATAAAAATATTTTTTTTCAAGATTGAAAAGCTTCACTTTTCCAGTTCTGTTGTTTAGTGCCGCCATGCTTCTATTGTTATCCGCCATTATAACTTGATATTTTCCAGATGATGATAGGTATTCCAGCTGATCATTCGTAGAGTTATTGGCAGAAATTAACAGTGATAAAGCGCCAACACAAGCTAAAGAGTAAAGCAAAAAATCTTTGAATTTAGTTTTCATAGTATAAATATTTGTTCAGCATCAATATACTGTATTTTTCCATAATTGCTGTTGTGGCTAGCGAAAAGCGCGCTTAAACGTGTTAAAATGTTAAAATTTTATGAATTTCGTAATTTTTATATAAAAATATATAAATATTTTTTGCTCATTTTTGAGCAGTTTATGCCTAATTTATATCATTTTTATATCAAAAAAGTGAATTTTAAGACAGTTTTATGGATTTTTGAATAAAATAATACTCTAATTTTTTTATTGCATTATTCTTAATTTTATTTATATATTATACGTTTTAAAAAGACTATATTTTGGGCTCAAAAAGCTCTTTTTTTATGATTTTTCTTCATTTTTTCTCATTTTATTAATATTTTGATCAATTAAGTTGTCAATTTACACCCATTGTTAATATCATAATTTATTTTAGATTTTATTATTTCTTTTTTTATCAATTTTTAGCTCTTTTATTCCTCTTTTTTATCAATTTTTAGTCTTTTTTATTGTTTTTTTTATAAAAAGTGCTCAATTTAGCTCAATAATTAACTGATTATGAAATTAAAAGAAATTCAAAACCTGATTAAATTTGTTGCAAAATCTGGTGCTAGCGAAGTTAAGCTTGAGATGGAAGATGTTAAAATCACTATTAAAACTAGTGATGGCAACCAGCAGGTGATTATGCATGAGCCCGTTGTTGTTCCTCAACAAGTACCCACGGCGCCTCCAATTGTGTCCGCTCAACCTGTTGTTTCACAAGAGGCTGAAGATGCTTCTGAAGATTCTAAATATATTACTGTTAACTCTCCAATCATTGGGACCTTTTACCGAAAACCATCTCCTGATAAGCCAGTCTTTGTTGAGGTTGGAGACTCTATTTCTGAGGGCTCTGTTCTTTGTGTTATTGAAGCCATGAAGCTTTTTAATGATATAGAATCCGAAGTCTCAGGTAAAATTGTTAAAATTTTAGTTGAAGATAGCAGCCCCGTTGAATTCGACCAGCCTTTATTTTTAGTTGACCCTTCTTAATTTAAATTTATTATGTTTAAAAAGATATTAATTGCCAATAGAGGTGAAATTGCTTTACGTGTTATTAGAACCTGTAAAGAGATGGGGATTCAAACCGTTGCGGTTTATTCTACAGCTGATGCTGAAAGCATACATGTTAAATTTGCTGATGAAGCAGTTTGTATTGGCCCTGCGCCAAGCTCTGACTCATATTTAAAAATTTCTAATATTATCGCTGCCGCTGAAATTACAAATGCTGACGGTATTCACCCTGGTTACGGATTCCTTTCAGAAAATGCTAAGTTTTCAAAAATTTGTCAAGAACACGGAATCAAGTTTATTGGCGCATCTGCCGAAATGATAAATAAAATGGGGGATAAGGCTACGGCCAAAGCAACTATGATTGAAGCAGGAGTCCCATGTGTTCCGGGAAGTGAAGGAATCATTGAATCATTCGATCACTGCAAAAAACTCGCTAAACAAGTTGGATATCCAGTGATGTTAAAAGCCAGCGCCGGTGGAGGCGGTAAAGGAATGAGAGCGGTTTGGGATGAATCCAAATTAGAGGATGCCTGGAATTCAGCTAGAGTTGAATCAAAAGCAGCATTTGCCAATGACGACATGTATATGGAAAAATTAATTGAGGAGCCTAGGCATATTGAAATTCAAATTGTTGGAGATTCAAAGGGAAGAGCGTGTCATCTTTCAGAAAGGGATTGTTCAATTCAAAGAAGACATCAAAAATTAACAGAGGAGGTTCCCTCACCATTTATGACAGATAAGCTTAGAGAGAAAATGGGTAAGGCAGCTGTTAAGGCAGCAGAATATATAAAATATGAAGGTGTTGGAACGGTGGAATTCTTGGTGGACAAGAACAGAAATTTTTATTTTATGGAAATGAACACTAGAATACAAGTGGAACACCCAATTACAGAACAGGTTATTGATTATGATTTGATCAGGGAACAAATTTTAGTTGCTTCAGGCGAAAAAATTTCAGGGAAGAATTATTTACCGCAACTACACTCGATTGAATGTAGAATTAATGCTGAGGACCCTTACAATAATTTTAGACCTTCACCTGGAAAAATTACAAATCTTCATTTACCAGGTGGCCACGGGATTAGAATTGACACACATGTTTATTCAGGGTATACAATTCCGCCTAACTATGATTCTATGATTGCCAAGTTAATAACAACGGCTCAAACTAGGGATGAGGCTATTAATAAAATGAAAAGAGCCTTGGATGAATTTGTTATTGATGGCATCAAAACAACAATTCCTTTTCATAGAAAATTAATGGATAGTGAGGCTTATTTAGAAGGAAACTATACCACTAAATTTATGGAAGATTTTTCAATGGATGACTAGTATGAAAAAAATTGTTGTTTTAGGTTGTGGTTTAGTTGGAAGAGTTATGGCTGAAGATCTTTCTAAAAGTCATAATGTAACCTCTGTAGATATTTCGAGCAAAAATTTAGACAAGCTTCAAGCTTCAAATATTACAAAAAAATCGTTAGATGTTTCAGATGTAAAAGTTTTACAGAATTTAATCAAGGACTTTGATTTAGTTGTTGGCGCACTTCCAGGTTTTATGGGGTTTGAGACAATGAAAAATGTCATAAAAGCAAAAAAAAACATTGTTGATATTTCTTTTTATCCTGAAGACCCTTTTAAATTAGATCAGTTAGCAAAAGAAAATAACGTAACAGCTGTCATGGACTGTGGAGTAGCACCAGGGATGGGAAATATTATTTTTGCCCATCATGATAATTTGATGAAAATTCATAATTACGAATGTTTAGTTGGGGGATTGCCCAAGAAAAGAGAATGGCCCTTTGAATATCAGGCTGTTTTTTCTCCTATTGATGTGATTGAAGAATACATACGCCCAGCTAGATATGTTCAAAATAAATCTTTGGTCATTAAGGAGGCTCTTTCAGATACCGAGCTAGTTGAATTTGATGAAATTGGAACTCTAGAAAGTTGGAACTCTGACGGGCTAAGAACTTTAATCGAAACAATGAATCATGTCCCTAATATGATTGAAAAGACGTTAAGGTATCCGGGCTGTGTAGAATATTTAAAAGTTTTGCGTGAATGTGGATATTTTTCCTACGATCCTATAACTATAAATGGAAATAAAGTAAGGCCAATCGATTTAACATCTAAGCTATTATTCCCAAAATGGGAAATGAAAGAAGGCGATGAAGATTTTACAATTATGAGAATTAAAATTTCAGGTTTAGAAAACGACAAAAAAAGATTATATAAGTATACGCTCTTAGATCGTTATCAAGAAAATACAATTTCTATGGCTAGAACAACAGGATTTACATGTACAGCAGTTGCAAATCTTGTTTTGCAAAATAAATTTTCTAAAAAAGGAATATCACCGCCCGAATTTTTAGGCAGCCATTTTAATGAAATTAACGAGTATTTAAGAGAAAGAAATGTCATTTATAAAGTAGACAAGTATTAATTATTCAGCAACTCTTTTATATCTTCTACAGCCTGCAATGCTTCTAGCTTCAAAGTTCCGTTATAAACACCTCGGATTCTTTTATTTCCGTCAACAAGGATAAAAAACTCTGTATGCAGAAAATCGGTGCTGTCCCTAGAAAAACCCAAGCTCTTCTCAGCAAAGTAAGATTCGCGCGCAAGTTTATAGATATCGTTTTTGCTACCGGTTAAAAAATGCCAATTTTCAGACGATATATTGTATTCTTTGGTATAACTTTTAAATCGATCTGGAGTATCAATCCAAGGAGTAACACTATAGGATAAAATTTTTACCCTTGAATTATTGTGAAAAGCACTATCAACTATTTTCATATTATTTGTCATACTAGGACAGATACTTGTACAAGAAGTAAAAATAAAATTAGCAATGTGAATTTTCTTCTCAATGTCATTCTGTGAGATTACTTTTTTGTTTTGATCTACAAATGAAAAGTCACCAATTTTATGAGTTATAATATTATCAACATCACTTTTATTTGAAACAAAAAGAGGGCTAAAATCAGCGTTGTTGTAATAGGGTATTTTATGCTCTTCGTAGCAAGCAAAAACAAACAATAAATTAGTTAATAATACTATCCGATACATTTATACAATTTTTAATTCCAAGTAGACCATACCTTCTACCATTTTTAATAATATAATTTGACTTTATTCTCCCATCGGGGTACCATATTTTTTGTTGGCCATGCTCATACCCGTTTTTATAATTAGAAACTCTTAATAGCATTTTATCAGCTCTCCAAACTTTATACTCCCCGTTATACTCCCCGTTTCTAAAATTATATTCAAATGATTTATTTCCATTTCTAAAAAACCCAATATATTTCCCCTCCTTTATACCTTTTTTATAATATCGAATTTCTTTTAATTTTCCTGAAGGGTAAAGCTTTCTCCAAACTCCATCTTTTTCCCCCGCATTGTAAAAATTTACAAACATGGTATCTTTGGATTCTGGATACATTTCATATAAATAGCCAGTGAAAACCTCTCCTTTATATTTAACTAGCTTGTTAAATGTATTAACCTCCTTTGAGCTTTTTAAAACATGGGGATATTGGACAAGATTATTGCAAGAAAACCCCAAGACTAAAGCAATGCAAGCCCTACTCAGTAACTGTACCTGGCGAACCATAATATCCACTTCCATTTATATAAGGGTCATCTGAGGTCACGTGATAGTGATAAATCCCTTCAGGGAAATCATCATTTGCGTGAAAATGACCATGAAACGCATCTAAATCTGAAGAATTAATTATTTGACTATTTTCTTCAGGTCCATAAACTGGAAATCCATCTAATAAAAATCCAATTAAAGCTTCTTTGCTTGCGTTAAGTGTAAGCCAAAATGGCTCCATATGATAATGATATTTACCGCTTGATCCATTTTCTTGGCCTGGCCCCATTGGCGCAGGATGTCCGTTAAATTGATCAAACGAATTTATTTCTTGTGTTAAAGCGGCTCCACCCCCAGCATATTGATTGTAGAAGGGGACACCATTCAGGGAAACTCCTATAGGCCCCATTGAGGTAGGATGATTATCTGTAGACTGTTCAGGATGTCTAGGAATTTTAAAAGACATATCTAGCTCAGAGATTCTATTTGGGTTCAAATGAAAGTTTGACACAAATGGATTAGACCCATCATAAGGCTGATATAAACTGTTCTCCCATTGTGTTCCTAGATAGTAGGGACTGACATGATCAGGCATTGCATTGGTATTTATATAAACCCAATTTTCATCAGATGTTATTTCTGATGTCACACCATATATTAGCTCATAAAATTCAAATGGGACTAGCGCAGACTCATCATTATTGTCTGAGTTGTCATTGTTATCAGTGTTATTAGACTCATTATTTGATTCAATATCATCATTATTGCATGAAAAAGTGAATACTAATAATGTCAAAACATAAAATAATGTAGTTCTCATAGTGTTTAATTTAAATAGTTATTAACCGCGTTTGATCTGTTTTGGGCATGATTATTAAGTATGGATACAGCAGCTTGAAAATCTCCAGGTGTTTCTAAAAAAGTATACCCTTCTAATTCATTTATAACTGAAGACTCTATAAGATTTGAATACTGTGAATAAACAGACTGTATGTGTGACGTTTCAAAAGCCCCCACAATTACACTTGACACATATTCATCATATACGCCGCGGTATACAGGGTCATTATATAAATACCTGATTAGAGGCCAATTATTCCCAACTCCGTTAAAATTTAAAGGCAGCGATCCACCCATTTTACCAAGCCGCAAGCTTTCGTTGTTGTCCCAAGGAATCCAAGTTAATTTATAATCATTATCCGGATTTCCATATAAATAATAATTATGAGTCATTCTTCCATAGGTATCCCAATTTTGTATTACCGTGTTTACTGCCAGATAATTTAAAAATCCTTCAACGTTAAAAACAGATTCTAGATTGTTCCTCCATTCTTCTGGGTTTGTATTTCTATTTTCGCTGTGTAGGATAGAGAAAATTGATTGGATGTCTGTCCAATCAGCCTCATTTTCATTTGTCTGTTTAATGAAATGATTTTGATTAAAGCTTCCATTGGAAAACGTAGCGCCATTCCCATCAGGCTTATACAAATTTCCATCATTATTGCTAAACTGAGATTTTATAAGAGAGTCATCTGGCTCTTCAACCATTGTATACAGGCCGAAGTATACAGGGCCAGACCCATGATCAACGAAAACTTCGTAGAATTGTGTTCTAGGTGAAGGAATTCCAGATTCTCTAAAAATATCTGATGCAACTTTTTCTCTTAGTTGAGACTCATCGTCAAAATTATTTTTTAAACTTAACTGTTTGAAACCATAAAATCTTTGATTCTCAATTTCAGGGAATTCGTCTTCAAATTCGTCAAAATCAAGTTTAAAGGACATTTTCCAAACTCCATTTCTCCAAGAAAAAGATAAGCTTGAATTGCCCTTAAATCTGGCGCCAACTTTATACCACTCAACACCATTGTAAAACACTTTAGCCGGTCTAAAAATTGGATTTTCATCTGCAAAACCTCCGCCACCTCCTCCGGGGCCACCACCACCTTGGCCAAAGGTTCCATATAATCCTGACATGTCTTCAAGCATAAGCTCCCAATCTTTAGGGTCAAACACAAGATCTATTCGTCTAACCAAATTGTTATCATCATATACTTCTGCATAGTTTGGGTCAACATCATTACTATGGGTTTCTATTGACCAGTCAGCAATGTCTAAACCACTATTGTCAGAATTGTTATCAGAATTATCATCATTATTTACTTCCACCAAATCATCATCTTTAGAACATGAAACGAGCACCAGTAATAGAATAAGTATAATTTTAAATATATTTTTGAAAAGTGTCATTTTTAAAATTTTTCGAATTTAATATTATTAAAAATCTTTACTTTCAACATGTGATTTCATGAAAGGTATAAAAAAAGACCGCCGTTTGACGGTCTTTTTTTACCAGAAAGTATAAAAAATTTATTTTTTTATAAGTTTTTTAGAGGCCATCAACCCGTCAGCTGTTACAACCCTTATTATATACTCACCAATACTTAGACTGGAAACATCAACTTTATTTGAGTTAGCATTTTGCTTATAATTTAAAACTCTTCTTCCGTTAATATCAAATATGCTTATGATTGCCCCTTCTAAACTGTTTATTGTATCAATAGTGATAAAATCATCAGCGGGGTTTGGATAAATATTAATTTCACTTAGCTCCAATGAGCTTACTGAAAGTGTTTGACCTTCAATTACGGTTAACGTTGAATTAATATTTACATTATTTAAAACATCAATAGTACCGGATGGCCAGTAAATTGTTATTGTGTCGACCATTGTATCTTGTCCAAGCCCAAAATACGTATTAAGACTTCCCATATATCTAAAACCTGTACCGCTTCTAACATCTCTGATTTGAGTTCCAATCCCAGGGGATGAAATTTCGACTCGAGCCCCAATTCCATTAATGTTTGAGGTAGTACCTATGGTAATAACTTTTAGCCAATTATTTCCGTTAGGATTATTTTGATATAAATTACTCCCATTGAACACATCTAAAAATCCGTCATTATTTGCGTCTCCTATAGCTCCCGGGCCAGGCGTATTTTGGTTATAAATAGTAAAAGTAAAATCACCATTGTTTAACAGAATACTGCCGTTTGAAAGAATATCAACAAATCCATCATTATTAAAATCTCCAGAATCGTTTTCAATTCCATAGTTAGCTTCACTTAAGCCTGATCCATTTGTTCTATCACTAAATGTTCCGTCACCGTTATTCTGCATTAGTTTATGTCCACCGTCCCCGGTAGCGCTAGCACCTACATAAACATCCATATATCCGTCGTTATCAAAGTCTCCCCAAGCAGATGACCATGTTTGAACAGGATCTCCTAAATTGGAACTATTATCATGACCACCGTCAGGGTAATAAGAATTATACCATCCCGTAACATCTGCAATATTAGAAAAAGTTCCATCTCCGTTATTTCTCCAAAGCTCATTGTTTTTCCACTGAACATTTCCTCCTCTACACTTAGCAATGAACATGTCTATGTCTCTGTCATTATCAAAATCAATCCAGACTGACCCATAATTTCCTCCTTCTTGGGCACTTCCTATAGGAGCTAAACTTAATTCAACACCTCCTATACCAGAAGGAACACCGTCTTCATCAGGGCCTTGAAAAAACTGTAAATTTCCGTTTCCGTCGTTAATGTAATAAACTGTAGGCTGAACATCATGACAAACGAAAGCGTCTAGATGACCGTCATTATTAATATCTACAAAGTTTGATCTTTGTGAGAAAACATACTCGTTTCCAGAAATTTCTGTGTATCCGGTTCCGTTATCATTTGCTTTCATAAAAGTAACACCGCTTCCCCCACCATAAAGTAAATCATTATACCCATTTCTGTCGAAATCTCCAGCAGCCATACTCCATGAAGGCGTGTAGTTAGCCTGATCCGTTGATATATTTACTTCTTCAAATCCACCCTCCTCTGTTTGAATTAAAAGGTTAATATTGGTTGATTGAACTGAAACAAGATCGTCTAAACCATCTCCATTCATATCAACCATGCCTCTTTCAGAACCAATAGAGTTCACATTTACTTGAGTAAATTCAAAAGGCGGTGGTGGTGGTGGATCATTTTCTTCTACAGTAAACTCAAAATTTTCATCTCCCCACCTATCATCCCATGCAATATAGTATGTACTCCCAGCATCGGCATAAAAGGAACTATAGGAAAGATAACCATCTCCACTATCATCATCTCCGCCCGCACACGCTAAATTTTCACAATCTCCCTGATAAACATGAAATCTAGTATCAAGGTTGTCATTGATTGCATAATCAGTTGAAACAGTAATTAAGTAGTCTTGAGATGCCGTATAAGAATACCATAATAGGCTTCCATTTGCAGCATCATACTCAGTACAGTTTAGGTCAAATGACTCTCCGCTAATTCCGTCAACACTGTAAGTTCCCGCTGTTATTTGTGTTGCATTGTTACATGAATCTCCAGATTGAGAGTATGTATTTAGGGTTACAAGTAAGCCAATTATTAAAAGGAATAATATTTTTTTCATATTCTTATGTTTAGTTACAATTATTTTCTAAAGAGCTAATCCATTGTTCAATCATCTCTATTGCTTCTTCGTGTACTATGCTTCTGCCGATTAAAGGCATTCTATACTCTTCTTCATTGCTGTTCATTCTGAAATGAAGCACTGACCTATTAATATTTCCGGGATTGATTATCAAATCTGTTCCATTTCCAAGGTTTGTGTCAGGGGTTAAACAGACCCCCATATTTGCAAGGTCTTCAGTAGCCTCATAGCTTAATCTTATTGGTCGATATTCACAATGCGTATTGTCAGAGTGGCAATGAGCACAATTTATATCAATATATGATCTGACCCTTTTTTCAAGAGGCTCAGACAAGTCTTTCCAATTAGCAACAGCCTCAAGATTTTCAGGATATGAATTTAAATATCCCATTTCCATCCATTTATCAAGTTGGTTCATTGATGAGCTGTTGTAATCCAAAGTTTTATATATATTTCTTGGCTTTACCCCATTTGGAATTGCACCATCAGAAATTTTATGACAAGTTAAGCATTCACTAGCACTTGGGATTCTATAATTTATATTTCTTTCAGTTCCGTTTTGAAGCCAGTTAATATTTACGATATTTCCATCAAGGCTAAATAAGGCCTCTGTTTGATCTTCATTCCAGATGTAATCTGCAAAAATCCAACCAGACTCTTTCTTTATCATTAACCTTGTTTCAATGTTTTTTCTTTCAAGATCCGGTAAAACATTGTCGTAAGAGAAATTCTTTATTAAAATTGTGCCAACAGGAAAATCAAAAACTGAAGAGCTTGAAATGTAGTTAGCTGATGCCCCATCTGGCATCCAAAGGAATCTGTTTTTAATGGAATAATCTGTAAAAAGTGAACTTATCAATTCGTAAGGTATTACGCCATATACAGGGGTTAAATTTTTCAGTTCACCTTCAAAAAAATTGTATTCAGATAGGCTCACGTAAGGCATATCTTCTATATTATAATTTACAGGCGAAAACTCTAATATTTCGTAAGGCTCATCTGAACAACTGCCACCGAGTATAAATAATAATAATAATAAGCTTATTAACTTTTTCATTTATATATCAACATATATATTAAACAAGAAATATTCCTAAATGCTTTCAAATCTACAAAATTCAATTTAAAGCCTTAATTTCAATAATTAATCAATTATTTTTCTTGATATTCTTGGAGATAAATTTGTGAGAATTTCGTAAGAAATAGTTCCAACTTCTTTAGCAAAGTCTTCAGCGGTGTGGGTTTGATTAAAAATTATTACCTCATCTCCTTCCTTTGCTGGTATCCCATTTAAGTCTACCATAAAAACATCCATACATATATTCCCTATAATTTTTGCTTTGAAATTGTTAATTATTACAAATCCTCCCTTGGAAAAGGATCTGCTTATCCCATCTGCGTGACCCAAAGGAATAATTCCGACAACAGATGGCTTTATGCTTTTGAAGGAACGATTATACCCAATTGTTTCCCCTTTTTTAACTTTTATTATTTGAGAGATAACAGTTCTTAGTCTATGTACGGGCACTAAACTCTTATCTAAAAAATTTGAATACCCATAAAGCCCTATTCCACACCTAACCATGTCAAATTCACATTCAGGATAATTTAATATACCAGATGTATTAGACATATGAAGCATAGGTCTTGAAGAAACTTGAGAGCTAACTTTTGAGGCTAAATCTGTAAATGTTTTTATCTGTTTAACTGTAAATTTATTTTCTGAAATATCTTCACTGGCTGCTAGATGTGAATAGACACTTACAATATGGATGAGTTCACATTTTTTAACAAGATCAATAGCCTTTCCAATCTCCTCTTTTTTAAACCCAACCCTGTTAAGTCCTGAGTTAATTTTGAAGTGGCAAGGGTATTTTTTAATATTTTTCTCTTTTAGGAAAGAAATAAAATTATTTAAAAAGAAAAACGAGTATAAACTTGGTTCTAGATTATTATCAACGATTTGACTAAATGAATTTACTTGAGGGATCAAAACAAGTATAGGTGTTTTAATACCAGCTTCTCTCAACATAACCCCTTCAGGCGCATATGCAACAGCAAAATAATCTACATTTAAAGACTCGAGTTTTTTAGAAACCCTAATAATATCAGAACCATATGCATTAGCCTTTACAACAGCCATTAATTTTGTAGAAGGTCTTGTTTTAGAATTAATTTGATTAAAATTATATTCAAGAGCTTTGAGATTAATTTCTAGGACTGTTTTTCTTAACATAATTTTACATGTAATCTTTACCCTTATTTACCTTTCTTTTTATTATTTGTTTTTTTATAATATGCAGATCTGCTTAAGGGCATATATTCAGCTTCTTTCCCAAGAAGTATTAAGTCTTTGTTTTTTGTTTTTCTGTAACTGTACTGGGCTAAACCACCTGTTTTTGGGCAAATTGCATGTACCTTTGTCACATATTCCGCAGTTGCCATTAAATTTGCCATTGGGCCAAAAGGCTTGCCCTTATAATCCATATCTAAGCCCGCAACAATTACTCTAACTCCGTGATTTGCCAATTCATTACAAACTGCAGTAATTTCGTCGTCAAAAAATTGAGCCTCATCAATTCCAACCACCTTATATCCCTTTACATTCTTATATATTTCTTTGGAGTTTTTGACAGTCTTGCATTTGATTGATTTATTATCATGAGAGACAACATAATCTTTTTTGTCTCGAGTATCAATAAAAGGCTTAAAAATGACAACTTTAAGGTTTGCAAATTGAGCTCTTCTTATCCTACGAATTAACTCTTCGGTTTTTCCAGAAAACATGGATCCAGAAACTACTTCAATCCATCCAGTTTGTTTGCTAAAGTTTAAAGTATTTTCAAGAAACATTTCGTAAATTTAGAAAAGTTGATAGCTTATAAATTTAATAAAAAACAAGCTTATATTAACGCAACTTAAATTTAATTTAAAGATTTTTTTAATGAGCAAGCTATTTGTTGTCCCTACTCCAATAGGGAATCTGAAAGACTTTACTTACAGAGCAGTAGAAATTTTAAAATCAGTTGATTTAATTCTTGCAGAGGACACAAGGACTTCTTCTAAGTTATTAAATCATTACGGCATTGATGTTAAAACAGAATCATTCCATATGCATAACGAGCATAAGAAATTAGCTACAGTAATAAAAAAACTATTGAATGGACATGAAGTTGCAATTATTAGTGATGCAGGAACCCCTGGCATTTCAGATCCTGGATTCTTATTGGTGCGTGAATGTATCAAAAGTAGTATTGAGGTTGAATGCTTACCAGGCGCCACGGCTCTTATTCCGGCATTGGTGATTTCTGGCTTACCATGTGACAAGTTTTTATTTGAGGGTTTTTTGCCAGTGAAAAAAGGCAGAACAAAGAGATTAAAAGAATTAGCAAATGAAAAAAAGACAGTAATATTTTATGAGTCTCCTCACAGGATTTTAAAAACTTTGAAAGATTTTAACTCATATTTTAATCCTGAAAATCAAATTAGTATTTCGCGGGAACTAACAAAAATTTATGAGGACACCTTCCGTGGGACAATTAAAGAGTCAGTTGATTATTTTGAAAAACATAAACCTAAAGGAGAATTCGTAATTGTCCTTTCAACAAATTAAAAAGATGGATACAAACACAGTTATTACAAATTGGAAAAAAGGAACTACAGAATTTGAGTGTATTAACCCTAATGGCGTTTCAACCTTTCTTGGCACTACGGTTGAGGGTGAGAAAAAAATAGCTTCACCAAAAGCAATTATGCTTGGATCTCTTGCTGTATGTTCAGGATTAGATGTAGTTGCAATTCTCAAAAAAATGAGAGTTGAGTTAGAAGATTTTAAAATTAATACAACAGCATTTTTAACAGATGACCACCCACGATTTTATAATAAGGTGACGGTTGAATATCATTTTTTTGGACTTGAACTGGATAAAGAAAAGATTGAAAAAGCAGTCGACTTATCTGTGACAAGATACTGTGGTGTAATGGAGATGTTCAGAGGTTTTTCAAAAGTGAAAACAGAAATAAAATACAACTAGAATTGTTAGCTGAAATTAATAAACATACCAAAGACCATAGAATAAGTTTTGACGAAGCTGAGCATAGTTATTTTATTAATGGGAAAAAAATTAAATTCTCGGTAACACAAATTATTGATCATTTTTTCCCAAAATTTGATGCCAATTATTGGGCTGAACGAAAGGCAATTCAAAAATTAAATGAGGACCAAATTGAATTTGACTCAGAAATACTGCAAGAAACAATAAAAGAGATTTTAAGGGGCTGGGAAACAAAGAGAATTGATGCCGCCACAAAAGGAACAATATTACATGAAAAAATAGAAGATTTTTATAATTCTAAATTTCATAAGAATTACCCCCAGGAATTCGAATACTTTAAAAATTTTCATAATAAATACAAAAGATTAAAACCATATAGAACAGAATGGAGGATCTTTGACGAGAGTTTTTCCTTGGCAGGGACAGTTGATATGGTCTACGAAAAAGAGAATGGGGATCTTTTTATTTTTGATTGGAAAAGAACGTCAAAATTGGTTGATAAAAATAGCCAGGTTATATTAAAAGACTTTAATTATGGATTCGATAAATTATCACACATAGCAGATAACAGTTTTAACAGGTATGCTCTGCAGCAAAATGTGTATAAATTTATTCTTGAAAATTATTACGATAAAAATATAAGTTCAATGAATTTACTTGTGCTTCACCCAGATTACAAAAACTATGTGCACGTAAAATTACCTGAGATGAAAAAAGAGGCAGAATTTTTGATTAGTAAAGCAAAAGAATTAACTAAATAGTTTGAAAGAGAAATTAGATCCATATGCAGCGCTCCGATTTAAGGAATTTAATTTTTTTCTTGTCATAAGATTTATTCTTGTTTTTGGTTGGTCAATGCAGTTTATAATTATTGAGTGGGAGGTATACAGCCTAACCAAGGACCCCTTGTCACTGGGCTTAATTGGTCTAGTTGAGGTCATCCCCGCAATATCAACGGCGTTATTTGCAGGTCATATCGTAGATCAGCGCGAAAAGAAGATGCTTTTTGTCCGATGCATAATAGCTTTTTTGCTTGTCGCTATTGGTTATTATTTTATCACCAGCCCACACGTGTACGATAATTATGAGAACTCTCAAATTTTAACAGGAATATATATACTAGTTTTTCTTGGGGGTTTTATTAGGGCTTTTATTGGGCCTACAATCTTTTCGTTAGTTGCATTAATTGTTCCAAAAGGGGTTTATCCAAATGCAGCCACCTGGAGCAGTTCTACTTGGCAATTAGCTATTGTATTAGGCCCTGCTTTTGCAGGGTTTTCAATCGCATGGATTGGCGTACATAACTCTATGGGAATAGTGCTGGGAACAATAATCATTGGTCTTTTTTTAATAGGTTTTATTAAGAAAAAACCAATTCTTAATCCAAAAATTGGAGAGCCAATATTTCAAAGCTTGAAGGCGGGATTAAATTTTGTTTATAAAACAAAATCTATTTTAGTTGCCTTGACTCTTGATATGGTTGCAGTATTATTTGGGGGAGCTATCGCCCTACTTCCGATATACGCTCAAGATATATTAAATGTAGGCTCAGAAGGATTTGGAATTTTACGAGCTGCACCTGCCGTTGGATCTGTACTTATGATGATTGCATCTGCCCATATCCCACTTACAGTAAATGCAGGCAAGAAGTTGCTCTTTGCTATCTTCTGTTTTGGTATTTCAATAATTGTTTTTGGCGTCTCTGATATTTTCTGGCTTTCAGTGTTTGCCTTATTTATGTATGGACTAACAGACGGAGTTTCAATGATTATTCGTCAAACCATTTTACAATTAAAAACCCCTGATGAATTTAGAGGAAGAGTTGCTTCTGTGAATTCTATTTTTGTTGGTTCATCCAATGAGCTTGGAGCCTTTGAAAGTGGAGCAACAGCAAAATTAATGGGAACAGTTCCTGCGGTTATTTTTGGAGGAGTAATGACAATACTAACCGTTGGATTTACTGCAATTAAGTTCCCAAAATTTAGAAGTTTAGACTTAACCAAAGACATGAATGAAAACACATAAGTTAGTTGTTTTATTAGTCACTTTACTATTTTTTTTAAATGTATCTGCATTTAAATCAGACACCATAAGTCTTGATCAAATTCTTTTAAAGAGCCCACTAATTAATCAGAATAATCCAGCCCTAACAGTTTCAGAAATTTCATATGACGAATATGAAATTAAGGCTGTGAATTTTCAAGATGCGATTGATTTTTCAGCTGGATTATGGATTACAAATAATGAAAACCAAGCCCAGGATAATCGAATGGCAATTAGAGGTTTTGGCGCTCGATCTGCCTTTGGAATTAGAGGTATAAAAATTATTCTTGACGGGATACCGCTCACTACACCTGACGGTCAATCACAAGTTGATAATATCCCTTTTCAGCTGATTGATAATATTGAGATAATGAAAAGCTTATCATCAACCAGATACGGAAATGCATCTGGAGGAGTAGTAAGCATAAATACTTTTTCCAATCTTCCGGATAAGTTAATTACCGGAGTTGGATTTGGAAGTTATGGTTATAAAAATATTAATGGAACATATTCAACAAATAGTGAAAGATCATCAACTATTTTAAACATTTTTCAAACTGAAAGTGATGGTTATAGAGATCACAGTAGCCACTTGAATAAGTCGGTTTTTTTTAAGCACGTAAGGGCATTTCATAACATGGATTTGAAATTTAATTTGCTATATTTTGACAGCCCCTATGCTTTTGACCCAGGAGGATTAAACATTGAATCAGTCGAGGAAAGCAGATCTCAAGCTAGAGACAGAAATATTCTTTACAATTCACAAGAATCTGTCAAACAAATACAAACAGGAATGGTCTTAAGCGGGGATACAAAACTGGGTATAGTTAATTCAAACGTGTATTATAGCAATCGAGATTTTAATGGGCTGCTACCGTTTACAAATGGAGGTTATGTTGAATTAAACAGAGATTTTTCCGGCGCAGAAATAAGCATCAAGGATAAATCTAAAAATTTTGAATGGATGGTCGGTGCGTCAATTCAAAATCAAAAAGATGATAGAAAAAGATTTGAAAATAATGAGGGCCAAAAAGGAGTCAAAGTGATGGATCAAATAGAATCTTTCAAATCTTACGGAGCATTTGTTTTGGGCTCATTTAATAAACTAAAATATAGCATACAAGCTGGGCTTAGATATGATGTTCATGAAATTTCATTGGATGACAATATGGTGGATATTGGGATAGACCAACAATACATAGATTATTCAAAATCGCTGGGTGCTTTCTCACCCAATCTTGGATTTATATATAATTTAACCAAAAACGATGAACTTTATCTTAATTATGGCCATGCTTATGAAACACCTTCACTAAGTGAGCTATCAGCAAACCCAAATGGAACAGGTTTTAACGAAGAACTATCTCCAATGATTTCAAAAGGGGTAGATATAGGTTTTAGAAAATCTTTAGAAGATGCATCTTATAATGTAACAGCTTTTTATATCAATACTGAAGATGAAATTGTGAGTTATGAAATTTGGGGTATGAATTATTACAGAAACCTGGGAACTTCAAAAAGATATGGAATTGAACTAGAGGGATCTTATAGACTAAATAAGCTAAATACTTTTAATGCTTCTTATACTCAGGCAAATTATGAGTTCACAAATCAACTTATTAATGG
>CEWO01092053.1_pt1 | contig 36447 bp, 25 predicted proteins | sample 361561 | NCBI WGS metagenome assembly CEWO01 (sample SAMEA2623627, study PRJEB7988) | marine metagenome | isolation source: saline water (ENVO:00002010), including
CCATCATCATCAGTAGCTGAAGAATCATAGTTACATGCTGAAGCATCCGTACAACCCGCTGTTTCAAATTCATCACAAATACCATCTCCATCAGTATCTGTTAAACAGTTATTGTTACAGTCATAGCCAGTTGTTGCACCCTCACAAGAACCATCATCATCAGTAGCTGAAGAATCATAGTTACATGCTGTATCATCTGTACAGCCTAAAATTTCATCGTCATCGCAAATGCCATCCCCATCGGCATCTGTTAAACAGTCTCCGTTACAATCTAAACCAGATAAAGCATAAGTACAAGAACCGTCGTCGCTAGTAGCTGAAGCGTCGTAGTTACATGCTGTGTCATCTGTACAACCTGGTGTGTCTGCAGTAAATTCTCCTGAAAACTGTGCATCAAGAATTTGCCCAAATCCATTTGCAACGAATGTTGCTGAAAACGGGGGACTAGAATTCATTGTTACTGCATCAGCAACAAATAAATCATTTCCTATTTGAAGCACCCAAGTAATTTCTTCGCCAGCGGCAAAACCATTATCAAGTCCTGATTCTGACGCCCATACTGCAATTGCATATTGATCATCACCATCTAAAACTTCATAGCCAGCATTAACAAGTTCGCCTGAATCATTTGTATAATATGCTCCTAACAACGACCCCATTGGTGCTGGAGTGTCTCCGTTCATAAATACAACATTAGCACTAACTTGAACTGTCATATTAGCGTCAGTGATTGTGTAATCCATAGGTCCTGGTTCCGCTGGCGCATATTCACAAGAACCATCATCAATTGTTGCAGCAGAATTATAATTAGTTGCAGCAGAATCTGCACATCCGAATACTACACATGAGCCATCATCAATTGTTGCATCAGCATTGTAATTGACTGCCGAGTTATCTGTACAGCCTAACACTATACAAGAACCGTCATCGTCTGTAGCAGAAGCGTCGTAGTTAGCAGCATCCTCATTTGTACAGCCAAGAATAGGCTCTGAATCGCCACCACAACTGTCGCAAGTTACTGGACAAGAATCTCCGATTGGCACGCCTCCAAAAACAAAGTCACAACCAAGAGCTACAACAGCGCCTGCACAACCACCAAAGGCAGAAACAGCCGCATCATCATCGGCACAGTCAGAAGGACAGCTATCACAAGATACTGGACAAGACTCTCCAATTGGCACACCTCCAAAAACAAAATCACAACCAAGAGCTGCAACAGCGCCTGCACAACCACCAAAGGCAGAAACAGCCGCATCGTCATCAGCACAATCATCTCCAGTAGAAACCGAAAGAGACAGAACCTGCCCAAAACCATTGCCAACAAACGTTGCTGAAAATGGAGGATCCGAATTCATCTCGGAATCTAAAAGTATTGTTTCTCCTGAAGACTGATCATACATCGCCCACTGAATATCATCACCTGCAGCAAAACCATTGCCAAGACCTGATTCTGATGCCCATACTGCAATTGCAAGTTGATCTCCTTCAAATGGAAGATAACCAGCGTTGGCAAGATCACCATCACTATTAATATAAAAGGCTCCAAGAAGATCTCCTGTTTCCATAACTAAACCACACACGTCCGCACCAACCTGAACTGTCATGTTAGCGTCAGTAATCGTATAATCAAAGTCCTGAGCAAATCCAAAGGAAAAGCATAGACTCAGCAAAAGAGAGAAAAATCTTCTCTTGAAAAGTAAATTTTTTTTCATAGCTACTAAATTTTTAATATTTTGGGGTATATTATTTCTCATATTTTTTTTAAAAAATAAAACCTGGTCAATAAAGACAATTGTCTGAAAACCAACTAATTAATTAACAAAATGGCAGGAGAACGAACACAAATGGGGGTAATCCTACGCCTTCAATTTAGGAATTTTTAATTAAAAAACAATGTAAATTGTTAATTTTTTGTTAATAACTTTTCTGGAACGATTGTTCTGGTTTAGGGCCCTTTAAATGCCAAAATTGAGGTCGGAACCGGATTCGAACCGGTGTAGATGGTTTTGCAGACCACTGCCTAGCCACTCGGCCATCCGACCTAGTTTAAGACTGCAAACATAATAAAAAGTTCTGAAAAGAAAATGTTACTGGGGTTTTCTTAACGATTTTTTTGCAAATGATACTGTACAGATTCAGCGTAAGTATTCATTGGTGGGTTCATTTTTTTAACCATAATTCCCGTCGCTTGAACCTCTGAAAACTCTGACAATATTTTGGACAGAATTCTCTCTGCAACATGTTCAATAAGTTTAGAGGGAATTAACATTTCTTCCGATACTATATCAGAAATTCTAACATAATCGACCGTGTCATGAAGGTCATCGCTTTTTTCTGCATTAGAAAAATTTCCATCTACCCAAACATCTACCCTATAATCGGAGCCTATTTGCCGCTCTTCTTTATAACATCCGTGATAAGCATATATAATTATGTCTTTTACTAAAATTTTTCCCATGTCACATATTGTTGATAGCATAATTTATTCTTTGTTCCATTTTCTCTCTTCCAATTAGCTCTAAAGAATCAAACATGGATGGACCAGACAAGTTCCCTGTTATAGCTATTCGCAACATTGGCATAATTTTACCTAAACCAACTCCCTGAGCTGTAATAAAGGCATGAAATTTTTTTTCAACTTGATCTTTTTTAAAGTTATCAATCGTCAAAAGTTGTTTACATAATTCTGCAAGAACTGGCACAAGTTCTACGTCCCACTTCTTAGAAACAGCCTTTTCATTAAAAAAAACTTCATCCTGAAGAAACGGCCGCCCTTCAATCAATATATCTTTATAAAAAATTGCCCGTTCTTTTACAAGATCAATTACACTTAAAATATAGTCCTTTGTATAGGAACTTAATATTTGGTCATCAATCTTTATAATATTATCAAATATCTCTTGATTAGTTTTTAGCCGCAAATGTTGTTGATTGAACCATTTTGTTTTTAAAAAATCATACTTTGCTCCTGATTTACCAACACGTCCCAGCGAGAAAGCATTCACTAAGCCCAGTAGATCAAAAACCTCTTGGTCCGTGCCTGGGTTCCAACCTAAAAAAGCTAACATATTAACGAAGGCCTCTTTTAAAAACCCCTGTTCTCTATATCCAGAAAAAATATCTTTGTTTTCTGAGTTTATCCATTCAATAGGGAAGACGGGGAATCCTAGTCGGTCACCGTCCCGCTTGCTTAGCTTGCCATTACCCTCTGGCTTTAGTATTAACGGCAAGTGTGCAAAAATTGGTGCCTTATCTTGCCAGCCAAAACATTCATATAAATAAATATGAAGAGGTGCTGAGGGCAACCATTCCTCCCCCCTAATTACGTGACTAATCTTCATGGAATAATCATCAACAACATTCGCAAGATGATACGTCGGCATCCCATCTGATTTAAAGATTACTTTGTCGTCAACATTACTAGAGTTAACACTAACCCAACCTCTTATTTCATCTTCAAATTTAATTTCCTGATTTCGAGGCATTTTTATTCTAACCACATATTTTTCACCCGAAGCAATACGTGTCTTTGTTTCGTCTGCGGGAAGAGTGAGAGAATTTTTCATGCTTGATCGAGTAATGCTATTGTAGGTGGGAGAGGGAACACCTGAAGCCTTCATGCTATTTCTCATTTGCTCTAACTCCTCAGGAGTATCAAAAGCATAATAAGCATGTTTGCTTTCTAACAATTGCTGAACAAAAGACTCATACATAGATTTTCGTTCCGACTGCCTATACGGTCCATATTCTCCACCTATTGAAGGGCCCTCATCAGGAGTTAAACCACACCACCTTAATGACTCAATAATATATTTCTCTGCCCCTAAAACAAATCGTTTTTGATCCGTGTCTTCAATGCGCAAAATAAATTTGCCATTAAATTTGCGTGCAAACAAAAAGTTATACAGCGCTGTGCGAACACCCCCTATATGTAGTGGGCCCGTGGGGCTAGGGGCAAACCGGACTCTAACTAGTTTTTCTTTTGTATCCATAAATTTAAATGCTAAACAAATATAATTAAATCATATTATCTCTGATTTGTGTTTATTATATATTTTTGTCTTATGCAAAAGAGCTATGAAATACTTATATCTAAACTAAACCAGTTTGTAAGAGCATACTATAGAAATCTTATATTTCGAGGCTGCATATATTCCTCTATCAGTTTATTTGCCCTTTTATTTCTTTTTGCAATCATAGAACATTTAAGTTTTCTAAGTGGAGTTGTCCGAAGTATGTTTTTTTGGACATATTGCCTATCAACAATCTTAATTATTATAAGATTTATTGTGATTCCCTATGTGAAAATGGTAAAGCTAACCGCTAATCACTTATCACATAAAGAAGCTGCGAAAATAATTGGATTACACTTTAAGGAAGTCTCTGATAAATTAACTAATATTCTTGAACTTAAAAGCCTTAATGAAGGAAGCGAGGCCTTGATTTATGCAAGCATTGAACAAAAAATAAAGGAAGTTCAACCTACTCCATTTAATAAAGCTATTGACTGGGAGTCAACTTTTAAGTACTCCAAGTACCTACTAATTCCCATTATAGTTGTTTTAATCTTTATTGTTTCTGGCAACAAAGAAGCAATCTCAAATAGCACTTTAAGAATTATAAATTACAATACTTACTTTGAAAAGCCTGCTCCATTTTACTTTAATTTAGAATACGATTCATTAGTTGCTGTTGAAAAAAATAATTTAAAAATTCTCGTAAATATAACGGGTAATGAAATCCCTAAAACTGTTAGCATTAATTATAATCTACGGTCTCAAAAAATGAAACAAATTTCTGCGTCAGAGTTTGAATATACTTTTTACGCATTAGAAAATAACACCAAATTCTATTTTTCTGCCAACAATGAATTCTCAAAAGATTATTATATAACTGTTCTGGGTAGACCAAGCATAGAGGGTATAGATATAGTTATCATGCCCCCAAAGCACACTGGGCTAAATAAAGAAGTTCAAAAAAATATAAGTTCTATTCAAGTTCCGCAAGGCTCAGTAGTAACATGGAAAATAAAAACAAATAAAACTGACACGCTGCTATTTAACAATAATTTTATAACTAAAAATAACAACGGGGTTTTTGAAAAAAAACAACTCATTCTTTCTGATTTAAAATATCAAATTTCACTAGCAAACTCCAACGTTTCCTTTGTTGACACCACATTTTATGACATAAAAACTATTAAGGATAATCATCCAAAAATTTCTATTCAATCTAAGAGTAAAGATAAAAATTCACCACCTGTAATTACTGGTTTAATTCAAGACGATTATGGTTTTTCAAGACTAGATGGATTTGCAAGAATTTACGGCGCGAATAGAGACACAACATTAAAACAAAAAATATTAATTAATAATAATTTGCGCTCTCAATCCTTTGTTTACGCTAGTACAGATATTTCAACACAATTCAAGCCTGGTGAATCAATTGATTTTTATTTTGTTGTCAAAGACAATGATGCACCAAACAATTATAAAGAAACACAGAGCGAAATTATCACCTTTAATGCTCCAACATTTGACGAAGTTGAAGAAAATTATGAACAAATAAACCAGGAAATAAAAAATACTATTACGGCAGAAATGACCATTATAAAAAATCTAGAAAAAGAATTGTCTGATTTTGAAAAAGACTTAATAGAAAAAGATTCGCTTGATTGGCGAGACCGTAAAAGGTTAGAAGAAATTCTAAAAAAACAGGCTGCCCTAGAAAAAAAAATAGACGGACTAAAAGAGACCTCAAAACTAAACTTTGAGCAACATAATAACAATTCTCAACCAAGCAAGGAAATTCTAAAAAAACAGGCTGCTCTTGAAAAATTATTTAACGAAATAATGCCGGATGAAATAAAAGAATTATATCAAGAATTAAATAAACTAAAAGATCAATTAAGTAAAGAAGACCTTCAACAGAAATTAAAAAAATTACAACTTTCTAATGAAGATTTAGAAAAAGAACTCGATAGAAATCTAGAAATTCTAAAACAAGTTGAATTAGATCAAAAAATTGAAAATATTATAGCTAAAATAAACCTGCTTGAGAAGGAGCAGAATAAATTGTCTCAGAATCAAAATGACGCACCATCAAAACTAGAGTCTCAAAAAAAACACATAGAAGATTTTAAAAAAATTCAAGAGGATATAAAAGAAATGCAACAATTAAATAAAAGTTTAGAGAATAAGAAAAAAATTGGAACAACTAAAACACTAGAAGAAACTATAAAAAATGAGCTAGAAAAGGGACAGCAAAACTTAGAAAAAAAGCAAAATAAAAAAGCAAGCAAATCACAAAAAGAGACTGGAAAAAAATTACAAGAATTGGCCAACTTCTTTGAAAAAACTAAATCAGATAACAGTGAAAGCCAACACTATGAAAACATGGATGTTTTAAGACAAATACTAGAAAATTTAGTTTATTTTTCATTGGAGGAAGAAAATATTCTTCTAGATTTTCAAGAGCTGGAAAAAGACAACCCAAGATATGTGGAATTAATGCACAAGCAGCAAGACTTACGTGATGCTGCTAAAATCATCGAAGATTCCCTTTTTGCTTTAAGTAAGCGCGTTCCTCAAGTTTCTTCAAAAATTAATAGAGAGATTAATTACATTGATCAAAAAACTGGATCTGCGATTGATTACCTTAGAGAGCGCTTAACATTAAAAGCTGTGCAAGAACAACAATTTATTATGACTTCTGCTAACAATCTTGCCGTATTGCTTTCAAGCATATTAGAACAAATGCAGCAAGATATGGCAAATGATTTGCCAAGTACACAGCAGTGTGAAAAACCTGGAAAAGGGTCCCCAAAACCAGGAGACTTAAAAAAAATGCAAAAAGAATTAAGCGAACACCTACAACAAATGAAACAACAGATGGGGCGAGGAGAACAAAACAACATGCAAGGCGAAAACCTGTCTAAAAAACTTGTTGAAATGATGGCAAAACAAGAATTAATTAGAGAGTCTCTAGAAGAGCTGCGAAATGAGATGAAAGACAAAGATGGCTTAAAGTCTTTAGATAAGGCTATTGAGGAAATGGAAAAAACTGAAAAAGATATTGCAAACAATCAAATAACAATGGAGTCTTTATTAAGACAAAAAGAAATAATAACTAAACTTTTGGAAGTTGAACAGTCTATGAGAGAACAAGGAGAAGACGATGAGCGTGAATCTAAACCCGCCATATCTGAGTATGAACGAATTCTTAACGAAGCGTATGAACAATATGAGCAAGAAAAATTAAGACAAACGGAGCTTTTCAAAACAAAGCCTCTTCAAATAAATGATTACTACAAACAAAAGATTGACAGATACTTTAATTTAATTTTAAAATAATTAAAATGGAACTAGAGATTAATTACTTTTTTGAAGACATACCAAAGTTTAAATATGGCATGCCTACAAAAAAATGGTTAAAGCTTTGTCTTTCTAAGGAAAAAAAAGAAGCTGGTGTTTTAAATTTTATTTTTTGCTCAGACGAATATTTAAGGTCGCTAAACATTAAATACTTGAAAAGAGCGTATTTAACAGACGTTATTGCTTTTCCGCACCCAGAGCCTGATTTTTTAGAGATTCGGTCTTGCAGCAGTATTTCTGGAGACGTTTTTGTTAGCATTGAGCGAGTCAAAGAAAATAAAAAAAAATATAACACTATATTTGCCGAGGAATTGAAGCGTATAATGGTCCATGGCTGCCTTCATTTAATTGGCTTCAAAGATGAATCTAAGGCTGAAAAAAAAATTATGAGAGAAAAAGAAAATACCTATATTAAACTAAAAACCAACTAGCATGTTTAACAATCATCATGATGTTATCGTTGTTGGTGGCGGGCACGCAGGATGTGAGGCGGCCGCAGCCGCAGCCAATCTTGGAAAAAAGGTACTCCTAATTACAATGAACATGCAAACCATTGGGCAAATGTCTTGTAACCCTGCCATGGGAGGTATTGCAAAAGGGCAAATAATTAGAGAGATTGATGCACTAGGAGGGTACTCAGGTATTATTACTGACAATACCATGATTCAGTACAAAATGCTTAACAAATCTAAGGGGCCTGCAATGTGGAGCCCAAGAGCTCAAAGTGACAGAATGGAATTTGCAGCAGAATGGCGATTTCAACTAGAGAACATCCCAAACATTGACTTCTGGCAAGATATGGTTATAGATTTAATTATCGAAAATAATAAAATTCATGGTGTTGTAACTGCCTTAGGCAGGTCTATTAAAAGTAAATGCGTTATACTTACAAACGGGACTTTTCTTAACGGACTTATTCACGTTGGTAAAAAAAATTTTCAAGGAGGAAGATCAGGAGAAAAATCTTCTAAAGGAATTTCGGAATCCCTTAAAAAAGCTGGCTTTATAACTGGAAGAATGAAAACAGGGACTCCCCCAAGAATTGACGGAAGAACACTAAATTATGATCTTCTAGAAAAAGATTCTGGCGACGAAACACCGCAAACGTTTAGTTTTTTGAACAGGTCGATTTTAAAAAACCAAGTCTCTTGCCACATGTGTTACACAAATAAAAAAGTTCACGAAATACTTAAGGCAGGTTTTAAAAATTCACCTCTATTTGATGGCAGCATTAAGGGCGCTGGTCCAAGATACTGTCCGTCAATAGAAGATAAAATAACTCGTTTTGAAGACAAAGAACGACATCAAATTTTCATAGAGCCCGAAGGAAGAAAAACATGCGAGATATATGTAAATGGATTTTCAACATCTCTCCCCGAAAAAATTCAACACGATGCCCTAAGAGAAATACCTGGGTTTGAGAAAGTAAAACTTTTTAGACCTGGCTATGCAATAGAATATGACTACTTTCCACCAACCCAGCTAAATCATAGTCTTGAAACTAAAGTTGTTGAAAACTTGTTTTTTGCAGGGCAAATCAACGGAACGACTGGGTACGAAGAAGCTGCCTGCCAGGGATTAATTGCTGGAATAAATGCTTCGCACAAAATAGAAAAACTTCCTCCCTTTATTATTAAAAGAAATGAAGGGTACATTGGGGTACTTATTGATGACCTGGTCACAAAGGGAACTGACGAACCATATAGAATGTTCACGTCTAGAGCTGAATATAGAATACTGCTGCGACAAGATAACGCAGACCTCCGACTAACGCAAATTGGAGCCAGCATCGGACTAGCTTCTAGCGAAAGAGTTGAACGTCTTAATTATAAATTAGATTATATTAAAAAATTATCACACCTTATTCAGTCCAAAAATATATCCCCCGAAGAAATCAACCCAACATTAATTAATCTTGGTGAAAGCACAATTAAAAACAAAACCAGGATCTCAAAAATTCTTTCAAGACCTAACATTTCTTTTGAACATGTTATGAATTGCAGCTCAGTATCAGAGTTTTTTAAAGTAAATAAATTAGACAGAGAGTCTATTGACCAAGTAGAGATATCTTTGAAATACTCGGGATACATAGAGAAAGAAAGAGAAAATGTTGAAAAGTTTAATAGGCTAGAAAATATCACCCTTCCAAAAAACTTTAATTATACAAAGATTAAATCTATCTCAAGTGAAGGGCGAGAGAAACTAAAACGAATTCAACCCAATACGATAGGCCAGGCTTCACGAATCTCGGGGGTTTCACCGTCAGACATAAGCGTTCTGCTTGTTCACATGGGACGATAACCGAAATGTTCCACGTGAAACAATTTCTATAATTAACTTATAATCAATAGATTAAGTCTATTTTACCGCGACCTTTTTAATAATGCTGCCTAATGGTGATTGAACCTTTAAAACATAGATGCCTGAAGAGATCGACTGAAGACTAATTGCGTGTGGCTCTTCACCGTTTTCTCCAAAACAGCCCGAGCAATGATAAACCAGCTTGCCACTAAGGTCGTACATTGTCATTTCTGTTGCGTTTGTATTATACGCAACTACATTAAACACCTGCTCAGACGGATTTGGAAACACAATAACCTGGGCAGTGGCGGTTGAGAGATCTTCAAAGACTGATGTTGCCTGTTCACACGATTCAACACAGTCCTCATAGGACAAAAACTGACCAGTAAGAGACTGTTCGCAAATACCGTCACCAAGACACTCGTATTTAATTGGAGCCTCCGTAATCTCAATTGCAGTAAAAAGACACTCTAGATCACCACCTATATTGTATTGGCTCAAAACTATCTGACCCTGCCCAGTTCCATAATTCCACTGAATAGCTATCGTGTTTTCCGATGATGATGTAAATAAAATTTCTCCACCACTAACAGACCACTCAGATGTATTAGTAAATTCAGAAGGAAAAGTATATTGCCAAATTGACCCCTCCTGAACTACCGTCGGCCCAACAATTTCCTCAGTAGCTACAGATAGACATTCCTCAAAATGAGCCACTATAACTATTGTTGAGCTTAGGTCAAAAATAATATCTGGATTTGTGGGGTCCTCTAAAACCAGATCTCCCTCAATCACCTCCCAATAAAAATTAAAAGCATTACTGCTCGCATTAGCCGACATACTGATTGGAAGTCCAGAATAGTACACTCCTGTCCAGGGACTGTTTTCAGTGTCTAGCTCTATAGAGTTCAGCTCCACTTCACCATCTCCCTCTATAATAACGGTAACATTCATAGCCTCTACATCATAGCAATCTTCCATACCTTCAACAAACTCATCTGAGCATCTTTCTAAAATAAAATCTCGCAACTCTTGAACATTATCTTCCCATTGAGAAAAACTTCCTCCCCATCTTTCTATTTGGGCCGGCATTTCTGGCTCAATAATATTTATCAAACTATCTAAGTGTCCAATCATAAAATCACAACTAAAAATTGTGTTAGAGAGGTCGGCATAACGATTAATATAATCTGCACTAAACTCGTCGTTGTCAAATAGGGCATTAAGAATTGGCACATGGCCCTGGCCTCCTGGATCCCCCAGTGTTTCTGGATCACAAGGATCTGCACCAGCACCAGTGTCTGGTATCCCTGTATAATTTACATAGTGACCAAAAGTAGCATCCATGTCCCACAAAATATACCTCCATTTTCTTTTATCTCCATTTGGATTTTTTCCTCTCCACCAGCCGGTATTCCAATTTAACCAATCCATGGCAACAACATAAGAATTTAAAATAAAGTAATCAATTAGACTTCCCGTGTTATAAACGCTTTTTACATATGTATAGTTATCTATATCTGACATGTCATTACCTGTGATAAAGTCAACTAAATCGTCCCATTCATTTTCAGTAGTGTTATCTCCAAATTCCACCCAGGTGCCTCCCCATGTCTTTAAAAAATCAACATAACCTTCTCCCTGATCATAATAGTACTCTAAAAAATCTAAGTCATCAACCTTCTCCCTATAATCATAAACGCCCCAATATTCTCCGTTTACATATAAAATGCACGACTCATGTGAGCGCTCATCCATTCTCAAATCGCCAATCTGTGACAAGGAGTGACAATAAGAATCTCTAATGTGAGCTGGAGAGCCAAAAGTAGCAGGATAATTATCATTAGCTGCACACTTTAAAATTAATCTTTGAAAAGAATCGCGATCTTTGGTTGTAAAAAGCTTATCATTAATTGCGTGATTATAGCCATACTGATCACGAATAATAAAATCTAAACCACGCTGATCATAAGCCCACGAATCGTTGCCATGCTTGTTAAACTCCCCAACGGCCTCATCAATTAACGCTCCGTCACTATTGAAGATTTCAAAAGATCCAATCGGTCGTATTTGATTACCATACAGCAAATTATCTACCTGTGATCCTGCGATAGAAATAACATGCATAGTGTGTTCTTGATTCAGAAAATATGTGTTTGTTTCAACAAAGCTATTTAGATATTGATTATCTTGACTTATAGCGATTGCGCGAACAACCACAGTGTTGTCTACAATAAGACCGGGCTCCGATAATTGAATATTACCGCTTTGATCGATAGATCCATAAAGGGCTGAACCGGTGTTCGGAATCGAGCCATCTAGGGTATAATATATATCAACATTGACATCATCACAGTTAATAATTAATTCTATCGAATTTTCATAAAATCCTGCATTATAATTAAAGTATGGTGTTGCTTTATAATTAATATATGAATCTGTATTTGCCCCCCCTGGGCTTGAGTTAGTAAAAATCGACCAGTCGGAGGCTCCATCTGCAGTTCGCCCTATAGAGTGATTAAGTTTATGTCTCGATAATTGAACATAATCAATAGTTGTTAAATCTGGAGAAACTAATATTATATATTCATTGTTCTTTGTCTGAGAAAGCTTAAAGCTTGTTTCATTTGTAGAAATTTCTAAATCTGGATTTAGCCCCGAAGCATATATTACAACATGCTCTTGAGGCTGTAAAATCAAAGAATTTGGAAACTGCCATTTAAGTAAATTGTCTATTTTATCACTTAAAAAATAACCTTGTAAATCAACTGGCTCTTGAGAGTTATTAAACAATTCAACCCAGTCTTCATAATCTCCACAATCGCCTCCATCATTATCACAGTTTGACGCCGAATACTCATTAATCATGATTCCATTAAAGACTCCAAACAAACAGGACGCATCTTCGATTGTAGCATTAGCATTATAATTAGTCGCATTTGGACTTGTGCAGCCCTCTAATAATGGGCAGTCCTGGTTAAATTCTCCTGGGGTAGGGCACATGCTAAAGCTCCACCCCTCATCATACGTGGCGCCATCTGGGAGGGCGATAAAAGAAACATCTTCAGATTGAGCCCCATACACAATGTCAATAATAGCATTCCCTTCGGGGTCTATTCCAATAATGTTTTCGCCATCATTATTTAACTTGGCCTCTATGTGAAGTGGGCCTTGATCTGGATCATTATCATACCATAAAACCAAAACTCCTCCGCTACTGATGGTGGTAATCTCAGGATATCCACTCTGTATCGTTGTTCCTCCATCTTGATCTCCAAAAAAATAGCCTGCTAGGTCAATTGGAGAAGGCCCAAGATTTATTAGCTCTAAAAAATCTTCTGTTTCATTAAAATCATCCAAACAACAATCTCCGTTGTCAGCAAAAAATTCATTTACTTGGATTTGTGCTGGTGCGCACAAAAAAAATCCAATAAAAAAAATATAGAATATAAGGTTTTTCATAAGTATAGAATTTCACTAAAGATAAAAAAAAATACTATTATTTAGCTATTAAATATTGCTGACAACACTTTAGACTATTCTAATTGCTGAGATCTTGGGAATTGTGGCTGGAATGACCTAGGAGCTTTTAGTTTGTTTTCTTCTTTTTTGTTTTCTCTTCTTTGGGCTTGAGCTTGCCAGCCCTCATTCCACGCAGCCAACATCTGGCCTACATGATTTTTTCTAGTTTTCTTGATTTTTTTTGGCTCTTCTATCTTTATGACTTCTGTTTTTGGGATAACGGGGCAAATACTTAAATCTATATTCATTTCCTGACAAACAGCCTTTTTATCATCTTTTGACTTAGATTTTTTGGATTTTTTGTTGCTAAATTTTTCATTTATTTTTTCATATTTTTTCAGCTTTTTTGAAATTTTATTATTCCACCTCTCTTGAACACTTGTGTTTTTTGGAATTCCCTTCTTGGGGTTCCAGGCCGTCTCCACATTATACTGTTTCCTAATTTGATCCGACTCTCTTTTAAATGATTGAAGCTCTTGCCAAAAAACCTCAAGTGACTCACTGCTACAAATTAATTTTTTCTTATTCAAGTGTGCCTGTAGTGCTCGAGCATGCCACTCAATAATATCAAACTCCCGCTGCCTACTGTTTAAAACAATTGTTTTTGTTTTTGTTGGTATATCCTTGGTAGACCACCATGAAAGGTCTTGTCTAAATAGGGCGGTAGCATTAAAAACTATTGTATTGTCCATGCATTGGCAATCCACCATGATATCGCCCTCCAATGTAGCGGGATTTTTAAGTTTTTTGCGTTCCTTCTCACTTGGATTATAATACTTCTGAAAATTATTCGTTTTTAAATCAAATGCTTTCCACTTTAACTCATCCGAATATGGGCTAGTTTGTCTTCCTTGAAAAATACCATTAAAAAACTCTCCTTGAAGCGTGTTTTTTTCTTCAATTTTATCGCGACCATATTTTACCTGCCTGACATATGTAAGTTCTCCTTTACCACACATTGTTCCATAAAACCAGTTCCCAGAATAATTTATATTTTGCATGTACTTAGTCGACTCCATAGATGCGGTTCCATGACCATGTCGTCGGTTTTTTGAAAAACTGCCAGTATATGAATATGATTTTTTGAAACTTTCGCTGCCATATCCATCTTTCAACCCATTTCGCCAACTGCCATTATAAGTATATCCTCTTTTTGTTGAAAACACTCCATCACCATTAATTTCTGAATCTATAAATTCACCAGAATACACAGCATTCTTTAGTTTGTATTCACCCGTCCCGGAAATACAATCGCCAGTAACACACTGACCAAAAATTATTAGAGGTAAAAATAATATGGGAATAAATAGTCTCAAATCTATAAAGTATACTTTTGTCAATTTACAAATAATTTTTTTCTCATAAATTATATTTTATTAAAACTATGTGACCCTGGCAGGATTCGAACCTGCAACCAGCAGAGCCGAAATCTGCCATTCTATCCAGTTGAACTACAGGGCCTAGATGCGTTGTAAAAATACCAAAATACTATTGATATTCGTTATATTTGTCTAACTGTTTACATATGTATAGAATTCTTGTTTTTGTATTTATCTATGGGCTGGCTTTGACTGGAATCGGACAAAGCTTAAAAATTGGTGACTGGAGCATTCACCTAAACTATACCAATATTAATACTGCTACCAGTATAAATGGTCTAGTTTATATTGGAACTCAGTCGGGCTTGTTTTTGTATGATAGCAACGAAAATAGCTTAACAACATTTTCTAAACTAGATGGACTTAATGGACACAATGTTCAGTCATTAGCTCATGATCCTATTCGTGAAACAATTTTAATTGGATATAAAGATGGAAATATCGATATTTTGAAAGATGGCTTAATCACCAACTTGCCCGATATTTATTTATCAAATATTATTGGAGACAAGTCTATTAATTCCATATTTATTGATGGAAAATTCGCATATCTCTCTTGCTCATTTGGGTTAGTAATTGTCAACCTTGAAAAAAGAGAAATAAAAGAGACCTGTTATTTTGAAAATGAGGGAGTTAACGCTGAAGTGTATCAAGTATATGTATTTGATGATGAAATCAATAGTGTAAGTGATTCGTTTTTAGCCAATAAAATATTTGTTGCAACAAATTCAGGGCTATTTTTTGCTAATAAATCTGACAATTTACTAGACTTTAGTTCGTGGGAGAAAAATTCTACAATTTCTTTTGAAAAAATAACTGGCTCGTTTAATTTTTCTTTAGAAGAACAAGAAGTTAAGCAGGTTTTAGGATTTGATCTAAAGGAAAATGGGGGGAAAAAGCTTGCAATAGTAACAAATTTAAATTTTGCTGAGATGGGTTATCCTATGGGGCTAAATAATGAATACAACTTTTTTGAACTTAATACTATTTCTAACGATAATAATAATACATCATCTAGTCTATTAATTTTTAATTATAAGGAAACTGTCCCTGGAAAAGTTATTAGGGCTCAATATAACGCTCATGCTCAAAAAACAGTTGTTATCACCATTTTTGAGGACAACAATAATTTAATTATACTAGACCCTTTTTTAAAAACATCTAGCTATCTCACAATAGAAAATCTTAGTAGTGTTGATTTTAATTTATCTCCAAGTTGTGGAATAGTTCTGGATGATTATAATAATTCTGGAAGATTGTTTTTAGGAGACGAAAAGTACGGCGGGTTAGTTTTAGTCAACAAAAACAAAGAGCTTTTTTTCAGCGAATATATTGCTCCAAACGGCCCCGCAGACATAAATACGGGGGTCGTTTTTAATCATAACAATAGCGTGGTATTTACGCATGGAGGAAGGACAAGCGATTGGAACAATGCGTATAATTATCAAGAGTTTTCTGTTTATTCCAACAATTACTGGAGCGCCTCCGATACTATTTTAGAACTAGGAGTTTATGACATTGTTTCCGGGTGTTCTAGTGGGAATAAGTTTTTTTTAGGAAGCTGGAACAAGGGTTTACTGGAGTTTCAGGGCACAACTTTAACGCAATTATATAACGAGCAAAATACCGAGGCATTAATGCCTGCTTTCGGTACAAGCAATTATATTAGGATAGGAGGGATTGATACTGATTCAAATAATAATTTATGGATAACTAATTCTCAGTCCGACAAGCCGCTAGTAAAATACTCTCCAGAAAATAATTCGTGGAGTAATTATCCAGTCGCTGGAATTTCATCAGAAAATGACATGTCAGGGAAAATTCTTTGTGCCAGCAATGGCCAAAAATGGATTCAATTACGAAAAAATGGGGTTATTGTTGTTGAGGAGGAGGGGGGACAAGCTAAAAAAATTAACGAATCCAATGGCCTGGCCAGTAATACGGTGAATTGTTTTTCTGAAGACAAAGATGGCGCAGTCTGGATTGGCACATCACAAGGACTATCCGTTGTTTTTTTTCCAAATACTCTTTTTAATTCACAGTCTATTGAAGTAGAATATATATTAATTGAAACAGATGATGGATATGTAGAGCGCTTATTTGAGAATACTGAAATTCTAGACATTGAAACAGATGATGCTAATAGAAAGTGGGTGGCAACAAAATCAAGTGGTGTTTTTTTAGTGTCTGAGGATGGTAGTGAGCAAATCCATCACTTCACAAAAGAAAACAGTTTTCTTTTAGATAACATGGTCTATGACATAAATATTGTTGAATCTTCTGGGGAAGTGTTTTTTGCAACCAACAAAGGCCTATGCTCATTCCGATCAGACGCAACAACATCTTTCAGTAATTTTAATGATGTAATTGTTTTTCCTAATCCAGTAAAAAGAGACTATGAGGGGCTCATCGCTATTTCTGGATTAGAATATAACACCGTGGTTAAGATAACGGATGTTTCTGGAAATTTAGTTTACGAAACCATCTCAAATGGAGGGACAGCTACGTGGGACGGAAAACGATTTGATGGCGCTAAGGTTAGTACTGGAGTGTATTTGTTTTTATGCACCTCTTCCGATTTTGAAAAAAGTGTTGTTAAGAAAGTTCTAATATATAATTAAATTATGTTTACCACAACCAGCGGAATTGTACTAAAAACCTATCCATTTAGGGATAATAAAATTATTGCCAAGGTGTACACTGAGCAATGTGGATTAATGTCTTTTATCATTCAAAAAAATAAATCTCAATCAATACTTTCGGAGTTATTAACTATTGCAGAAATAACATATAAGAACTCTGCGTCTCAGTCATTAACATACATAAAGGAAGCTCGGGTGGAATACGTTTATAAAAGTTTGACAACAAATGGGGACAAAATTCAATCAGCAATTGTGTTGTGTGAAATACTTAATAAATGTGTTAATGAGACAAATAAAAAATTATACGATTTTATAATTAAAAGTTTTATCTTCTTGGACCGTGTAAAAGCCGTGCCAAATGGTTTTAATAATTTTTTTTTGTTAAGGTTTTGTGATATTATAGGCATTAAACCTCTAAAAGACAATGTAGACAATGTGGAAAACATGGTCTTAAACATGACTGAGGGTTGTTTTACAAAAAACAACCCTAGTGAAAAGAACAAATTCTTGGTCCCAAGAAAAGAAAGCAGCGAAATATATAAGCTATCGTTATTAAATTTTTCTAATTTAAGCAATTACACTATGGACCGCCACCTAGAATTTCGCGTTTTTAATTATTTAATATCTTACGTCTCCTTACATGTTGCGGATTTAACTAATTTAAAATCTGTTAAGATTTTTAAAGAACTTGTGAATTAATTATGGTACGATTTTTGATTAAAAAATTATATACTAAATATATGGCCGTGAAATACTTCCTCCTAATTCTTTTATTCCCGTTAATTGTTTCATCTCAAGAAAAAATAGTTGTAGACGGCGAAAGAAACCCTATTAGTAATGTGTCTGCGTTTAATTCACTAAAAACAAAGAGCGCCTTGTCAAATAATGATGGAATTATTAATCTTAGTCGTTTTCTTTATAACGACACAATTATATTTCAACACCCCGGTTATAAAACTAAAAAAATTGTAAAAAAAAATATCAATGAATATCTACTGATGGAGCTAGATTATCAATTATTGGATAATATTATCATTGCTGAAACCAAAAACAATAATAATATTAAGAATTCTGCTGAAAAAAAAATATACATCTCTAGCGATGAAATAAAAGAAATAACTGGAACAACAACCGCTGACTTATTAGAAAAAAAGGGCGGTGTAAGTGTGCAACGGAGTCAAATGGGGGGGGGGAGCCCTAATATAAGAGGATTCGAGGCCAACCGGGTTTTATTAATGATTGACGGAGTCAGACTAAACAATGCGATTTACAGGTCTGGGCACTTACAGAATATTATTACAATTGACGAATTTATGTTAAATGACATTGAAGTTGTCTTTGGCCCCAGTTCTGTCATATATGGAAGCGATGCCATCGGAGGAACTATTCACATGAAAACAAAAGAATTGTATTTTACGAACCACTCTGTTTGGAGTGGCGAGAGTTTTTCTAGCTATAACTCTTCAAGCCGGGGGCTTAAAAAAAATATTAATATTTCTTTTGAGTCATCAAATTACTCCTACATAACTAGCTTTTCGTTTAAAAATTTTGGAGACTTACAAATGGGATCATTTAGGCCGCATGGTTATAAAAACTGGGGGCTGGTTAATCATTATATAGATCCCGACGGAAGCATTGTTTGTAACCCCAATCCTGAAACGCAGATAGGCACAGGGTATAAACAATATGATTTTTTTCATAAGGGGATTCTTAAAACTAGTGACAACTCCAGGCTAACTGCAAATATTCAATACTCAACTTCATCTAATATTTCTAGATTCGATCAACTAAATGATGGGGACGGTGAATGTGTGTTTGAAAATGGAATTTGTCTCGGCGGTGATGATTTAAAATTTCACTCATACTACTATGGTCCTCAAAAAAGATTTTTAGGAAGTCTAACATTTAGCCTATTTGGACAATACTTTGATAAAGCTGACATAATAGCAAGTTACCAAAAGGTTAAAGAATCTCGCCACAAATGGAAACTAGAGGATTATTTAAATTTTAATCCTGAAGAAGATAAAGGGAGTGAACTCGATATGATTAATCAATTTGAAAGTGTTGATGTGTATGGCTTAAATATTAACCTCAGACGTGGAAATTTTTTTATTGGCTCAGAAACCTCTTACAATAATGTTGTTTCGGAATCTTCAAGTAACAGGAATAGTGCTGCAATTGAAGACACGCGATATCCTTCCGAGGGCTCTGGGTTGTTTAGTACAGCTTTTTATGCAAATGTGCTAAAAAGATTTTCTCACAAGTTCCAAGTGGAGACAGGGCTTAGGTTTACTATTTCAAAAATTAACGGGAACTACCCTGATATTACTGATGCTGGAGGAGAAGACCTATTTAACTTATTAAGCGAAAGCACATCTGTTTCAAATAGCGTTTTGTCGGGGAACTTAAAGCTTGTTTATTTTCCAAATGACTCCTGGAAGATTAGCTCAGTTACTTCTAGGGGCTTTCATGCGCCTAACGTAGATGATATGTTCAAGGTTTTTCGAAAGGGAGATATTGTCACAGTCCCGTATAAAGAACTCCGTCCAGAGTACTCATTAACACAAGAGATTTCTGTAACAAAGGAAGTATCTGATAACCTTACACTTTATGGCCTTGGATATTTTACTAGACTAAGCAGCGCAATTATTAAAGACACTTTATTTATGGACTTAAACCCCGAACCAAACGAGGAGTATTTAGTAAGTACTATGGTTTATGATGGCGAAATACTTACCACTTTTGCAAACCAAAACGCAGATGAAGCAATCAATATTTATGGTTTTACATTAGGTTTTCAATCAACTATTTTTGGATTTAATATTAATAAAGACATCAATATTATAAATTATAAAAACTCGAATTTGAATGCCGGGCCATTTGCACACATCCCTCCTTTGTTTGGCAAATTAGAGGTCGCAAAACATTACAATCTTTGGAGTGCAAGATTTCTTTGCTTGTATTCAGGGGCAAAAAATGCCAACACTTTTGATAATGGCGGTACCGACAACTTAGACGAAACGCCAGTAATTGGTGAAGACGAAATTGGCAATACACTATATGCAGGACTGCCTGCATGGTATACATTAAATTTTAGCATTAAATATAACTTTTTAGACAAATCAAGTATTCTGTTAGGCATTGATAATATTTTAGACGCGCACTATAAAACATTCGGATCAGGCTTAAGTGCTCCTGGTCGGAGTATAATTTTTTCTCTTCACCATAAGTTTTAAATCTTTAAAAAAAATCGGCAGTTTGTACAATAGACTCAAGGTGCATAAGTGGTATTTTTTTGTTTTCCCCTGGAGCATAAACATATGTATAAATTATTCTGTCGCGCACACTCTGATTGCCAGGAATATAATAAAGTTGATACACTCCTCCCATAAAATCATTTTCCATGCGCCATAATGATTGTATTTTTATTGCTGAAAAACCTCCAAGCATTATCGTATCTATGGATTTTTGTGCTCTACTTTCAAAAGTCATGTAAGAGTTTTCCAGCGGTCCTAAAATATTTGCTTTTACTATACTGTCTACCACTCTGCAAATTTTATAGGGACTTAAAGAAGTGTCTTTGTGATCTAGATTTGACAATAATATGCCTTGGCCTATTTTTGGTGTCTCATTACGAAACCATGTTGTTTTTTGAGAATCCAGTGCTAAAAAAAATTTTTTTGGTAATAGAATTGAGAGATTGTGTTTGTTATTTATTATTCTTTGTAATTCTATATTGTTTTGGTTTTTATACTTTAATATTTGTCGTTTTATCTCCATTTCTTTGATTTGAAAAACTAAGTCTACTATCTTTTGTTTGTTGCTTAGTAAATCTTTGGAAGAATGGCTGTTTAAAAAGACTGCATTTTGATTTTTGGCAAAAATATTATCTGTATGCTTAATACTAAATGTGTCTGATTTGGTAACAAACAAGAGGTTTTGGTGTCTTTTAAAAATCCCCTTAAAACTAGTTTGATCTAATTCAATGATATTTAAAACTCTTTCTGGCTGAGGAGATGGACCTATTTCAACTGATAAAAAATTGCGAAGAAGTTGATAAAAATTATCGTCATGTTGGTCTGTGTTTTTTATAATGATTATTTCTAGTGGCTCACCGATTGCCATTGGCAATTCTTTTATACCAGATTGTCTTATAAAAAGAACACCCGCTAACAATAAAATAATTATATATATATATCTTATCTTCAAAATAATTCTATTTAACTATTATATAAATATTTAAATACTTTCCTTCTTTTATTTTATCTGTTTTTAAATCATTCCACATCATAATTTCTTTAATGGTACAATTATATTTTGATGCAATTTTTCCTAAATAATCTCCACTTTTAACCTTATAGCGTACTCTTTCTAGGTCTGTAAATTCGGGGAACTTTAAATTTTCTGCTAATTCCATTCTCTTAATATTAATATAAATACTGTCCTCTATTTCTAAAAACTTGTCAACTTCTTTTTTAGGTAATATTAGTGGGAATTTTTCAGAATTAAGAGACGGAATAATTTTATGTCTATACTTTGGGTTAAGCTCTTCTATATTACTCAAATCTAAATCAAGTAGTTTGGCTAAGTGGGCCATTTTAACAGGTTCTCTTAAATATATGGAGTCTGTTTCTCCATGATGTATAATATAATTGGGGTCTGGTTTTATTCCATATTGATCTGCGAAAATCATAACATAATATGCGGCTATAAGGGCGGGAATATAGTTTCTAGTTTCTTTAGGCAAAAACGGTCTTAGCTCCCAATAATTTTGCTTGCCTCCTGAACGTCTAATCCCTTTAGTGATATTTCTTGAGCCGGCATTATATGAGGAAATGGCGAGCTCCCAATTTTGAAATTTTTTATAAGATTTCTTTAAGTATTCGCATGCCGCCTGTGTAGACCTATATGCGTCTTTTCTCTCGTCCAAATAAGAATTTATTCGTAACCCATATTCCTTTGCTGTTAAATACATAAATTGCCACAAACCCACTGCTCCCGCATATGATCTTGCATGAGGATCAAGCGCAGATTCAATTACTGGCAAATATTTTAATTCTAGTGGCAAACCATTCCTGTCCAGTGTCTCTTCAAAAATAGGAAAATAATACTCTGATAGCGCTAATAATTTACTTACTTGCTCTGGCCTTTGGAATAAATAAAACTTAATGTGTTGTTCAATTGTTTTATTATAAACAAGGTTTAGTGGGGTTAATGTATTTAAGGAGTCTATTTGGTGCTCTATAGTTTGAGGATCAAAAAAAAAATCTTTTTTATTTAATGTTGAGTCTATTTTTGCAATAAAAAGGGTGTTAGAAAATGAACTATGAAATACTAAAAAAAAAATCGCTAAAAACTTTAACATATGAGATGAATTTAGTATTGTGATAATTGAGTTGCTGTGTTTAACATGTCTTTGTCTGTAAAATACTTCCCTATTAATTGTGCTGATGCCAAAAACTTATAGTTCGCTTTTAAAGGAAATGATATTGCCGGATGTCCTGACAAATTTGCTTGAACCGTAAATACATCTTCGTAGTACCTTTGAATTAAATTAGGCTTTTTTTCTCCTAGCATAAATGGCAAATTAGGGGTGGTTGGCAAAAGTATATAATTATATTTTAACAAAATTTTTTCTGTGTCTTTTTTAATTAAACTTCTAATTTTCTGAGCTTTTGTATAGTACGCATCATAGTATCCTGAGCTTAAAACAAATGTTCCAAGCATTATTCTTCTTTTTACCTCTTTGCCAAAATTTTCAGTTCTAGTAGTATTTATTAATTGAACAAGGTCTTTTGAGGTGGCCGCATTACCATATTTAATGCCATCATATCGGGCTAAATTAGACGAAGCTTCAGCCGTAGTCATAACATAATATGCAGATGTCAAATAGTCTAATAATGGCAAATCCACATACTCTACTTTGTGACCTTCTTGTTTTATTTTTTTAATTAAATCTAAAAATTGTGCCTTAACCTGGGGGTCTATTCCAGGCAATTCAACTGCATCTTTAATAACGGCAAAACTATACTTTGATCGTTTTTCTAAATTTTGAGAATACGTTTTTTCTCCAATACATGTACTATCAAAATTATCTTTTCCTGAAATAACATCCATAATAAGCCTAGAATCTGAGACGCACTTTGTTATCGGACCTATTTGATCAAATGACGATGCAAAAGCAATTAGTCCATGCCTAGAAACATGGCCATATGTAGGTTTAAATCCGACAACTCCACAAAACGCGGCCGGCTGTCTAACAGATCCTCCTGTATCTGAGCCCAAGGAGGCGTGACACAAGTTAGCCCTAACTGCCGCCGCTGATCCTCCAGAAGATCCACCCGCAGTATAATCTGTGTCAATTGGATTTTTAACGGGTCCATAAATAGAGGTTTCGTTGCTTGATCCCATGGCAAACTCATCGCAATTTAATCTTCCTATAATAATTGCATCTTCTTCTATTAATCGGTCAACAACAGTGGCTGAATAAGGCGAAACAAAACCTTGAAGTATTTTTGACGATGCAGAAACATGATGGTCTTTGTAGCAAATATTATCTTTTATTCCTATTACCAGTCCCGCTAAAGAACCAGATGTTTTTAATTTTATTTTGGAATCTATTTTTCTCGCTGATGCAATTGCTTCGGAAGAATATGTTTCAACAAAGGCGTTGATTTGCTTATTGTTTTTAATACGAACCAAGTAGCCTAAAACCAGCTCTTCACAAGATATCTTCTGACCATGCAAGTCCTGTTGGATTTGCTTTAAAGAACTATAATTTTTCAAAATTATTTATTCTTTTGTTTCTGAATTAATTTTTTTAGCCTCTTCATCTTCTTCTTTTGAGGCTTGTTTAAATTCCTTAATTCCTGAGCCTAAGCCTCGCATTAATTCTGGAATTTTTCTGCCACCAAACAATAAGAGAATAATTATCGCAATAATAATAATTTCTTGTGATCCTATAAAAAGTAGTATTTGTAAACTCATAATTTAAATTTAACTAAAATTACAAAGATTTTTTGTTTTATTGAGTAGAGATCCACAGTGTTGGGTTAAGTTTTTCGCGACCTTGCCAAATTTGAAAACCCAAAATATTGTTTTTTTTAGTTTTATTATCATATAAATCTCCTATATAATCTTTTGTTTTTACCTTTTGACCCTTCTGCAAAGAAACATTATGTAAATTAGAATATACTGTTAAGTAACTTCCATGTTTAATAATCACAACTTTAAGCCCTGTTGGAAGAACTATAATTTTACTTATCTCTCCGTCAAAAATTGCTCGAACCATCTTTTCATTAGTCTTAATATCAATTCCATTATTTATTATAGTAATGCCTGACAATACGGGGTGTTGGGATTTTCCAAATTTGCCAACTATACTTCCCTTTTTAACCGGCCATGGCAGTCTTCCTTTATTAGATTGAAAATTAGACGAAAGCAACTTTAGCTCTGGCGTTAATTGATTCTCACTATTTTTTTGCTTATCTAATAAATCCAATATTGTTGACGTTATTTTTTTAGCCTCCTTATTCTTGATCTCTATTTTAATTTTTAATGAATCCTCCTTGTTTTTTAAAAAAGCTATGGTTTTTTCTTGTAATTTTTTTGTTTTATTTAAGGAGACCAATTCTTTCTTTTTACTTATTGCCAGATCTGATTGCTTTACTTTTTGAGTTATAATTAATTCCTTTTTAACGTCTAGTTTTGATTTTAATTTTTGAATTTCATGATATTTCTTTCGTCTATTAATTTCTATTTTTTTAAAATGATACAACCTCCTGATTAATTGATTAAAATTATTCGATGACAAAAAAAACAATAACCTGTTGTAGGCCATTGTAGATCGGTGGCTAATCTTAATGAGTTTGGCATAGTTTTGTTTAAGGACACTAAGTTGTTGCTTGATCTTAATCACTTCTCTTTCAATTTTAACCTCTTCGTTATTAAGGGCTTGTATTTCTTGATTATAAATAATTAATAAATTTTCCTGAACATGTATTTTACTATTAATTAGCGTTAACTCTTCTATTGTATGATTTTGAGAAAATTGTGTTTCTTTTAATAAATCGTTTAAAACCGCCGACTCATTTAAAAGTTTGTTTTTTTCTAAAACAAGATTGTCATACTTCTCTACTTGTGAAATTGAAGCACTAAAGATGAATAGGCTAAAAAAACATAGTGCCAATACCCTCATAATCTATTAGATATTAATTTTTTTATATTGTATTTCAAGGGTGTTTTGAAACGGGAAACCTGTATTTTTTTCGTTGCTGTCAATAATAACTTTTTGAGGCAAAAAAATATTGTCTTTTTTAATATAGTTTGTGAACGTAACGATCATGTATGAATTATAATAAGCCATCGTGTCTTTTGGTTCACGCTTACTAATAAAGAGTTTTTTTAAATTTTTTAATTTAAAATATGGGTCTAATTCTACAATATTAATTGTGTCAAGTTTGTTTTGTATTTTTTGGTCTATATATACTCTTTCATCTGTGATTTTTACGCGAGCCAATTCTATTCCTAGTCCAGGGGAGGCGGATAAAATTATTGAGTCTTTAAAAAAATTAATTCTTGATTTAAATTTAGGCCCTACTATCAAATTTGATTCTAGTGAAATGTTAGCATATACACTAAGTGTTTTTAAACTACGTTTTGATAGACTTGAGCCCATTTTAAATATTTGACAACCTGAAAAAAGGATGGTAAAAATTATTATAAAAAGCCTACTCATTTAAAATACTTTGATTGATTTTTTTTTCTAAACTACTATTTTTATTGTCTAATTGAAACGCTTTTTCCCATTCCCTCCGAGCTTGTTCCTTCCTTCCTAGTTTATACAATATGTCACCATAATGATCTAAAAGAACTGAGCTGCTCGGGCTTAGAGTTAGGGCTAGCTCTATTTGATATAGTGCTAGATCATATCTTTCAAGCTGATATAAAACCCACGCATAAGTATCAATATAAGATGCATTTGGCTTTTCTTCTGTTAACTGTATGCATCTTATGATCATCTCCTCTGCTTTAACTAAATCATCTCCTCTGATAGACAAATAATAGCTGTAGTTATTCAAAACCAGAGTGTTTTTAGGGTTGTGCTTGAGGGCCTTAATATAAGCTTGATCTGATTCGGAATGGTTCTCCATTTTATGATAAGCGTCGCCAATGATTGAATAAAAATCTGAAATTAACCGTTCATTCTCAAAAATGAAATCTTTACCCTTTAGCAAGGTCTCTATTGTTTCCAAATACTTCTCTTGATTTAATAATGAAAGTCCCTTATAATAATAAAATTCTGTATTAAATGGGAATCTACTTATCGCCTCATCTACCGTTTTTAAAACATCGTTATATTTTTCTTGCTGCCAATACATTTGAACCAGTTTATTATATATATAGTCGTCTTTAATAAGCCCAGAATAAAGAGACGAGTGATAGTGTTTTATTGCTGTTTCGTATAACTTTTCTTTACCATAAATATCTCCTAAAATAAGATGAAATATTGGCTCTTCTGGATGGATTGAAAGAGAACTTTTTACAATTTTCTTAAATGATTTGTACTTCATAAAATCATTCTTCATCAATAGCTCAGAAAAGATGGTTTTTTTAGTTTCAACTGGTACTTCAGGATTAGGTGCAATTTTAGATAAATAAAATTCTTGACTATTTATCTTGTTTTTAATAACATATATTTTATAAAGAGCCACTAGCGCCTGGGCATTTTGGGGCTCAATTTCTAATAACTTTTTATAAGTTTCTTCTGCTTTATTATACTCGCTAAAATACATGTAAGTCTCTGCTAGTTCTGGATAAAAAATAGTTGAAATCTCTATAAGTTTTTTCCCTATTTTTTCTGCCTCTTTCAAATTTTCCTGCTTTATATAAATTTCTTTTTTTAATAAAAACAGGTCCGGACTTGCAGAAAATTGCTTTTCCGTTTTTTTAATAAATCTGTGAGCCTCTTGATATTTTTTGAGATCAATTAAAATTCTAATACTCTCAAAATAATAAAGTTCTTTATCCTGATTTATGTCTATTAACTTTTCATAAATCTCTCTTTGTAACTCCAGATTGTTTTGAAAGTTATAAATTGTCAACAAATCATAATATAACCACTCTTTTTCTGGGCTCAGAAAAATGGCTTGATTTATATTATATTCCGCATCGTCTAGCTCATTAAAAACATAGAGTTGAATTTTGCCAATTTGATAATATGGCGACGGCTCTTCAGGGTTTGTTTCAATGCATTTTTGATAAAATTCAACTGCTTGATTATAATCCTCTAAAACCTTATACCTTTCGGCCTCAAAATAAAATTTAAGAAATTTTTTATCTGTCTTCGAAACACTAGAAGCATTTGATTTATTTATGTCTTGAGCGTGAAGATTTAAAAAATTTAAAAAACAAAAAAGCCATATTATTTGCTTGTGCAGTATCATAAAAATTTTATTTAAATGTGCTATAGTCTCCTATACTTACCGATTTGTATTCTTTATTGTACTCTACTTCGTTTCCAATAATTGAATCGCTAAACACAGCTCCATTAATAATGCATTTGTTTTGTATAATTGTATTTTTTAAAACAGATGATTTTATAATGGTTCCTTTTCCAATGCTAACGTGCGGGCCTATTTTAGAGTCAGAAATTTTCACACCCTTTGCAATAAAACACGGTGGTATTATTTGGGTGTTTTTAAATGTTAAAGATTTTGGAGATTCCTTCTCTAATATTTTAGCGTGAGAATTTAGAATGTTTGTTGGTGAGCCGCAATCATACCAGCTTTTAATTACGATCGGTAAAAAAGTTTTCTTTTGTTCTTTTAATTGCTCTAATGCTGTTGTTATTTGATACTCGCCACGAACCTTAGTATTTTTGTCTAAAATTTTCTTTATTTCTTTCTTTAATAGTGCTCCGTCTTTAAAATAATACATGCCAACTATTGCTAAATTAGAAACCGGCTCTTTAGGCTTTTCAATAAAGTCAGTAATAACCCCATTCGGGTTTAATTTAACAACGCCATAAGCGCTTGGGTCGTCAACTTCTTTAACAAAGATACAGCCATCTACATCATTGGGGAATTTTAATTCCGTTTCGAATAAGGTGTCTGCAAACACTACCATTGTTGGCCCCTTAAGCATTTTTTTTGCACAATAAATAGCGTGTGCAGTTCCTTCAGGCTTTGTTTGAAAAAAAACACTAGTACTTATATTATTTTCTGACCCCATTTTTATCAACATTTCTTCAATCACTAAGTCAGGTTTTTCAATTATAAATCCCACATTAGTAATTTGAACTTTTGACTTGTTTATCAGGTCTACAATTCGTTGAACAATACTTTTTCCGGCTATTTCGATTAATGGTTTAGGTGTTGTGAGTGTGTGTGGCCTCAGCCTGGTTCCCCTGCCCCCCATTGGAATTATTAAGTTCATATATTATTTTGTTCCAGTGCTACCAAAGCCCCCTGATCCTCTCTCCGTTTTTGTTAATATTTTTTTTTCTCTCCAATTTATTTTTTCTACTTTGCTAAAAACCATTTGCGCAATACGATCACCATCATTTATTATAAATACTTCTTTTGAAAGATTAATTAAAATCACTGCGACTTCTCCTCTATAATCTGAATCAATAGTGCCGGGGGTATTCAAAACTGTTATTCCTGATTTTAAGGCCAGTCCACTTCTAGGTCTAATTTGTGCTTCTGTATTTTCAGGAATGTCTAGATAAATTCCGGTAGGAATAACGGCTCTTTCCATGGAGCGCAAGTTAATTGAATTTTCAATATTTGCTCTAATGTCTAGACCAGAAGAACCGTGAGTCTTATAGGAGGGATTGGGGTGTTTAGATTTGTTAATTATTTCTACAATCATAGTTTTAAAATTTCACAACTTTAATTGGTTTAAATATTTTCTGAATTCGCGAGTATATAAATATAAGGTATATCAGGAATAAAATTGTATTAAAAATTATATTATCTACATATGACGGTGTGCCCCAATTAAACCAGGCTGAAATTAAGGTGGTACTAAATGGAACACTTATTAAATAAAGGGACATGGCTATAGTAAAGTAACTAAGAATTTCTTTTATGTTATATTTTATATAAAAAACTTTTTTTCCTAAAGAATAGGAAGTTATTGCCATTATAAAATAACAAAGGCATGTTGCACAGGCTGCTGCAATATAGCCGTATTTGGGAATAAACGCAATATTAAATAGTATGGTGATAGCCGCGCCGAATAAAGATATTATCGCTGCATATTTTGTTTTGTTTGTCACCTTGTACCAAACAGACAGGTTGTAATATATTCCCAAAAAAATATTAGCCATTAATACAATAGGAACAATAACAACTCCTTCGTGATATAGTGAATTCGGAATAATTAATTTAATAATATCTATATAGAAAACAACAAATAAAAATATAGCCAACGCAAACAACACAAAACATTGTAACATGAGTGAGTATATTTTTTTTGAATCTGGTTTATTAAATTGATTAAAAAAAAATGGTTCCGCCGCGAATCTATAAGCCTGAACAAAAAGCATCATAAAAATTGATAACTTATAACAGGCTGAATATACACCCATTTGATGCATAGCAACTGCCTCACCATATTTGGGTTGCAACAAATACTTTAATAATACTTTATCTGCCGTCTCATTTACTATAAAGGCCAAACTTGCTATAAGAATGGGCCAAGAATATTTTAACATTTCTCTAAAAATTCTTTGCTCAAAACTTTGAATATGTTTTTTAATTTCTGGAAATAATAAAATTATAGTAATAGTACTTGCTATAAGATTAGAGATAAAGACATATCCAACCATAAGTTTAGGGTTGTAAATATAGCTTATAACATTGACCAAAATATTATTTTCTAATAATGCCGGGCAAATAATGAGAAAAAATATATTGAAAAATATATTGAAAAATATATTAATCGTTTTAATAACAGCAAACTTAATAGCCTTGTTTTTTTGTCTTAACAGAGCAAATGGAATTATCGATAATAGATCAAGTGAAATAATTAAAGCAAAGTAAATAATATACTCTGGATTATTCGAGTGTTGAATAATAGTAGCAATTTTATTACAAAATATAAATGCCAATAGGCTGATAAAAAGAGCATTGCACAGTAAAAATATAAATGCCGTAGAAAATACATTTTTTTGACTTCCTTTTTTTGAATCAAAAAATCTAAAAAAAGCTGTCTCCATTCCACATGAACCCAAGGCCATAAAAAAGGCGGCGTAAGCATACATTTCTGATAAAACTGCGTATTCTGAGGGAATAAATAATACTGTATATAACGGAACTAATAAAAAGTTTAATACTCTAGCTAAAACACTACTAAAACCATAAACCAAGGTTTGTCCAAAAAGCTGTTTTATTACACTCATTTATTTTGTTCACGTCTTTGGCTGTTATTAATGCTTGAAGCTTTATAATTCGCTTTTCTTTTTTCCAGAAACGCTGCCACTCCTTCTTTAAAATTTTGTGTTTTAAACAATTTGGCGAAATTTTGACTTTCAATTTTATCACCTTTATTAAAGAAACTATTATTTATAGAATTAATTGCTAATAACAGTGAATCTGGTGATGTTTTTATAAAAGATTTTGCGATTTCCAGACACTTAGTAAGTAATTTTTCCGAAGGAACATTATAATTTACAAGCCCTATTCTGTGCGCCTCGAAACTATCAATCATCTTTCCTGTCAAAATCATTTCCATCGCATGACCCGTTCCAATGATTTTTGGTAATCGCTGTGTACCGCCATATCCGGGCAATAAACCTATTGTACACTCTGGCAAGCCCAGTTGAGCGTTTTCACTAGCAACTCTTATATGACATGATAAAGCTAATTCCAAGCCCCCACCCAAGGCATATCCATTAATCGCGGCTATAACAGGCTTATTAAGTTGCTCTATTTTATTAAATACTTTTTCTTTGCCCAATTTGCTTAAAGTATATGCTTCATTGTCATCAAATTTTTGAAACTCTTTTATGTCGGCCCCTGCAACAAATGCTTTTTCTCCTTCTCCGGTTATAATAATAGACCTAATACTTGTATCTTTTTCCATGTGATCTAAAATATATTCTAAATCTAATATTACATATTTATTTAATGCATTTAAATGTTTTGGTCTCTGAATTTTAATAATTCCAACCTTAAGATCTAAATCGTATTTATAACAAATTGTTTGCTGATTTTTAAAATTATTTAATGATTCCCATGCTTGTTCCATAATGCTATTTTATTTTTTTATGATTGGTATTGTAACTTTAAACGCCGTCCCTTCATCAGAAGTTACGTAATTTATTTGACCATTAAAATCTGTTATTATTTTTTTAATCATAGATAATCCTAGTCCCATTCCACTGCTCTTGGTGGTAAAATTGGGTTCAAAAATCTTATCTTTTATTTCGTTTGCAATACCAAGACCATTGTCGCTAACTAAAACTATACAATTATTAGACTCTAGGCCCAACTCTACGATCACCTCGATGGGGGTGTTTGGCTTTTCTGCCTGTAATGAGTTTTTAACAAGATTATTAATAATTCTCGTTAAGTGTGTTTTATCCATGTAAACCTTAATTTTTTTGCGATCTTTTAGGGCTGTTCTAAATTTTACATTATTATTTTTAAACAACTGTACTATTCTTTCAAGTTCTTCCTTAATAATAATCTCTTCTTCTGATCTGCTGTTTATATTTGCGAAATCTGAAAACGAATTTGCAATATGTGTTAATGTATCTATTTGCTGAATCATGGTTTTAGAAAAATTTTCTAATTTTTCCTTCCAGTCATCTGAATATAGACCTATCCCTGCTCCATCCTTAAAAGACTTTAATAGGTACTGAACATTAAGTCGCATCGGAGTTAGTGGGTTTTTAATTTCATGTGCTATTTGTCTGGCCATTTCCTTCCAAGCTCCCTCTTTTTCACTTTTAATTAATTGTTGAGTTCTAACGTCTAGTTCCGTCATTAACTTATTATACTCATTAATTAATTGACCTATTTCATCATTAACCGGCCACTTTAATGGCTTATACATGTTTTCCCCCTTAGCCAAGGATAGGTGTAGAGAAATAGAGCGTAGCGGTGATGTTATTTGCTGTAAAACAAAATAAGCTAAAAATCCCGCAAACATAAACAACGCAATATATAGCTTTATTAATCTTCTAATTTGCTGGTTTGTTTTTGATAAAATCTCTTCCTTCATGCTTTTATCATAAATTACATCAAGTATGCAAAAGGGGTTTTCAGTAATTATAGGTTCTGAAGATGTTAGACCTGCGCTACTTTCAGATTTATACAAAACTCTATATGTGCCAAAATATCCGCCTTTTTCATATTTTATTTTCTTCACATTTGAAGAAAAGCAAGAGTCTATTAAGTTTTTGGGTATAGGCTGCGTAATAATTTTATTTTTAAGCAATGTTGAATCAGAAGACCAAATAAAACTTCCATCAAGACCATATATGTTTATTTTTAATTTATGAATATATCCCACGTCTTTTAAAATAGGCTTAAATGCTTTCTTTAAATTAACATTATACTTTGGGCTAAGATTAATTATTGCTTCAATTGATTTAGCGACAGCCCTGTCTTTTCTAGCTAAACGCTCTACGTTATAGTTGGTTGTTTCTTTTTTGATTTGTCTTATGTTTATGATAGCAACAACTAGTAGGGCTAAGCTCATAAGTCCTATCATGGAAAAAAAAATCTGCTGACTTAATGGTACTTTTTTAAGAATCATAAAGTATCAAATATATTAAAATTGAATTATTTTAATAGGTCTGGGCGCACTATTTAAGCTTCTTTTAGCGCCTCTGCTCCAGCGACGATTTCTAATATTTCATTGGTAATTGCCGCTTGCCTTTGTCTGTTGTATTGTAATGTTAGGCCGTCTTTTAAGTCTTGTGCATTATCTGTTGCCTTATGCATGGCTGTCATTCTTGCACCATGCTCGGAAGCTATTGAATTTAATAATGCTTCAAAAATTTGAGTGTGTACTTTCTCTGGTATTAAACTATTGATAATTTGTTTTTTAGTTGGCTCAAAAATATAATCATGTTTTATTGGCCCCTCTTCTGAATTATTTTCATCAATAGATATTGGTAAAATTTTTTCTGAACACACAGTTTGTGTTGCTGCATTTTTAAATTTATTATAAATAAGTATCACCTCTGACCACCTGCCCTCTATAAATCCTGTAATTATTGATTCTGAAATTGATCTAGAGTTAACTGCCGTGGGATTATCTAATACCTTAATTTCTTTAGAGACTATATTATTCTGCATTCTAGAAAACTGCTCTATTATTTTTTTTCCGATACAATATATGTCATCTGTTTTTTGTATTTTTTCTTGTTTTGCTTTCTTAAAAATATTTGCATTAAATCCCCCGCAAAGCCCCCTGTTAGAACTTATAGTTATTATTAATTTTCTATTTTCTTTCGAATGACATTTTAAAAGCGTTACCTCTGAGGCGCTAATATTGGGTAAAAGATTGTTTATTGAGTTTTTTAGCGCCCCTGAATAGGGCTTAATATTCTGCATTTGATCTTGAGATTTTTTTAATTTTGCAGCAGACACCATTTTCATTGCGCTAGTAATCTTCATAGTCGATGAAACCGATGAAATTCTGGACCTTATTTCCTTTAGATTTGACATTTTTTTGCTTAGTTATAATTTTTTAGCACCTGGTCAAGAGCGGTCTCTATCGATTTTTTAACCTCATCTGTAAGTTGCCCTTGTTTCAGTGAAGATAGCGTATCTTTAAAATCTTTATTCATTAACCTTATAAAGTCGGCTTCACATTCTTTTATTTTTTCAACACCTACATTATTAAGCAGGCCTTGTGAGCCACAATAAATAATTGCAATTTGATCCTCTACTTTCATTGGTTGATTTAGGCCTTGTTTTAATATTTCAACATTTCTTTTCCCCTTTTCTAAAACTGCTGTTGTTGCCGCATCTAAGTCGGATCCAAATTTAGCAAATGCTTCAAGCTCTCTATATTGCGCTTGATCTAATTTTAATGTACCGGCAACCTTTTTCATAGATTTAACTTGCGCGCTACCCCCAACCCTTGAAACAGATATTCCTACGTTAATTGCTGGTCGAACGCCCGAGTTAAATAAATCTGATTCTAAAAATATTTGACCATCGGTAATTGATATTACGTTTGTTGGAATATAGGCTGAAACATCTCCTGCCTGTGTCTCAATAATGGGCAAGGCTGTTAATGAGCCTCCTCCTTTAACTAGCCCTTTTAAAGAGTCTGGCAAATCATTCATCTCAGCAGCAATTGTATCAGAATTATTAATTTTTGCAGCTCGCTCTAATAGTCTTGAGTGTAAATAAAACACATCCCCTGGGTAAGCTTCCCTGCCAGGAGGTCTACGTAATAGCAACGAAACCTCTCTATATGACACTGCCTGTTTAGATAGGTCGTCATATACAATTAGAGCGTGGCGCCCAGTGTCTCTAAAAAATTCTCCTATAGCTGCTCCGGTAAATGGTGAGTAAAATTGCATTGGTGCCGGATCAGCAGCTGAGGCTGTAACGATAACGGTATAGTCAAGTGCTCCATTATCACTTAACATCTTTGTAATATTGGCCACTGTTGAGCCCTTTTGAGACGTTGCAACATAAACACAATAAACAGGCTCTCCTTTTTCGTAAAATTCTTTTTGATTAATAATTGTATCTATGGCAACCGAAGTTTTCCCGGTTTGTCTATCTCCAATTATTAATTCCCGCTGACCTCTTCCAATTGGTATCATAGAGTCAATTGCTTTGATCCCTGTTTGTAAGGGCTCTGTAACAGGTTGCCTATAAATAACTCCTGGGGCTTTTCTTTCTAAAGGCATTTCATATGTTTCACCTTTTATGGGGCCCTTCCCGTCAATTGGCTCTCCCATAGCGTTTACAACACGGCCCAACATGCCTTCGCCTACTTGTATAGACGCAATTCTTTTTGTTCTCTTGACAATATCCCCCTCCTTTATGCTAACAGACGATCCTAATAAAACCGCCCCAACATTATCTTCTTCTAAATTTAAGACTATTCCTTGCTGTTCTTTATCGTTATTAAACTCTATTAACTCCCCTGACTCAACATTTTTCAATCCATAAAGTCTGGCAATCCCGTCACCAACAGCCAAAACACTACCTGTCTCTTCTAGCTTAGATTCGGTTTGTAAATTACTTAATTCTGATTTTAGTATTTGTGATACTTCTGATGGTTTAATTTCTGTCATTTTTATAAAATTTATATTTTAAATGCTCTTTTTACATTGTTTATTTTATTTCTAACGCTTGCGTCATATTGTAGGTCCCCGCTATTTATTATAAACCCTCCCAAAATACTTTTATCTATTTTTTCTGTCAAATGAACCTCCCCATTAGCATTAAGTTTGTTCTTTATTGAGTCTCTTAAACTATTTGTTATTTGATTGGCTGTTATAACTTCTGCTGAAACAATTTTAAGAGCATCGAGATGCAGGTACTTATATTTTTTAATAATATCCGCCAGCAACGATTCTCTACCCTTTTTTAAAACTAAAAAAAGAAACTGCATTGTCGTATTGTTTAATTTTTCGTCAAAAATAGCTTTAAATAAGCTCGCTTTTTTTCTATATGAAATTGTAGGATTATTTATTAAGTTGAAAAACTCTGTTTTCTTATTTATAATTCTCTCCAAAGTCTCAAGGTTTAAAATAACTTCTTGTTCAACCTGCCTCTCTTTGGCTGTTTCAAATAATGCCTTAGCATACCTTAAAGATGCCCTTGTTCCCTTCATGTTATTTAATTTCTAAACCCTTTAAACTATTTTCAATTATAGAGTTGCTTTGTGTATGGTTTTCTAATTCTTTTTCTAAAATTTTTTCTGCAATCTCCACGGATAACTCTCCAACTTTTTGTGTTAACTCGCCTAAAGCGGCCCTTTTTTGTTGCAAGATTTCTTGTTTAGCGGCGTCTAATTTTGATTCTATTTGTGCATTTATTTTGGTTTGTTGTTCTTGTTTATATTCCGCTAAATCTGCTTGTGTTGCTTTTATAAGTTCTTCTTTTTCTGCTCTACCCTTTTGCAGAATTTCAGTAACTTTTTCTGTTGCCTCAGCGATCTGTTTTTTTGCCGCTTCTGCTTGATCAAGGGCCAATTGTATGCCCTGCTCTCTCTCGTCAAGGGCTTTTAATATTGGGCCCC
>CEWO01014079.1_pt1 | contig 35626 bp, 2 predicted proteins | sample 361561 | NCBI WGS metagenome assembly CEWO01 (sample SAMEA2623627, study PRJEB7988) | marine metagenome | isolation source: saline water (ENVO:00002010), including
TTTCTAGTGACGTGACGAATCAGACAGAAAAAATCGAAAGCGTGATAACTGACATAGATCCCGCATTTGATACAGACGACATCGAAATCAGGTTGGATGATTCTGAATTACAAGAGTTGATGAGGTCTAAATTTGCCATAGGAGATGCAGTGAATTCCAGTGGACATGATATCAATATACAATCTGTAAACATACAAGTGCTGCACGAAAAAGATTCTCAACGACTCACGGTAACACTGACAGATTTCGTCAACGCCCAGCATGTGACGGAAAAAATAGAAATGATCAATGACGCCATTTCGACAGCAGCTGGATACGACATTGCATGGGTTTTAGAGGATGCTGATGAGAAACTTACATGGGGACAGTCACCAGATCAGAGTTGCGATGAGATATGTGTTGAACAAAACATGGCCTGTCATCAGACAACACTTGATCAAAACAACAATATTGATGATATTTTGTGGAGTAACATAAACATTGATACCCCCCTCCCCACCTCAATTGTTCGAGAAGGAACAACATCGCCCAGTTGTAACATATTACCATATTTTTACACAGGATCGACCTGGGGATATGGATACTGGGTTTTGGGAGATCAGGTAGATGTCTGTGCAAAGTCATCGAGTTGTTCACAGTCAGTATCTGATGCTGGACTTGACACAATGTACAAATATCACCGCGTCTGTCCGTGCCAAACCGCCAAGTTCGACTTTGCTGAAGAAAGAAACATCCAAGTAAAAGCAGTTGTTGTAGAAATCAAGATTAATTATCCAGGCAATGATCCATCGCAGGAATTAAGAAATTATAATCAGATTGACAGTCTCGAGAGTATCGGGGTAAGTCACACCAACAGATTAGTGTATTTTACAGAAAAAAAGATGAAATTCGAGGTAACATTGATCGACTCAGTCAGCGCTGACGACATCACAGACGAAACAAAACTTCAAATCAAAGCTGACATTTCAACTGTGGACTCCAACATTAACAGCAATGACATCACAATTAATGTATACCCAGTTGTTTTAACAATCGACCTCTTTTATGAACGTGACTTGGAAAACACGGATTTTCAACTTTATGTCGATGAAATCAAGACGAATGTGGCAGACATTCTAAATACAATCGGGGTCCAACCCAAGGAAAAACACGGAATATCAGAATCGCGACCAGGAAAAACCGTACGTGAGTGGTACTTTGCGGACGAAACTGAAGCCGGAGACAGCTGCGACACAATTTGTGCAAATGACCGGTTTAATGATGCTGATGGTAATTCTGCAGTTTGCGAACACTCTAGATTTAAGGAAACGTATGGATATTTGTTGTTTGAGACAGATCGTGGAGTTAATTATTGGGATTTTGGGTATTACAATGGTCTTGAGTGGCTTCTCGATGGTGCAAGAGAATCGTGGTTAGTCAGAACAATACCGGATTATGTTGAAAGATTCGACTATGACGAAACAACGCAAAGAGGAAACAATAATTGTTACGATCGGTGTTATACTTATTTAACCTACACTGTAGGTGCTCCGTATCGCGGGGGTAATTGGTACTATCCATATACTGAAAATGCTGTGTCGTGCTCCCAAAGTTTAAGCACTTCTTATCGTCGCTTATGCCCGTGTACAGTGATGACAGATCATTCCTTGACATTCACAGTATTACTGACAGATTCAGTCAAAGCCGACTTGGTCACGGAAACTATAAAAGATTCAATCAAAGCAGGAATACTTCAATTGCCAGGATTGAGTTTTGCTTTAGATAAAACCAAAGTTGAGGTAATTCCAGTTAAAGTGAAAATTGAAATCGCTAATATTGACGATTCTGTCTTGCAAACAATACAATCCTCCGAGAGCGACATAAAAACTCATGTGAGTACCATTTTGGATATCGATGTAGAATCTGTATCCAATGCCATCTATAATGTCGCAAATGTTACATTTACAGTAACCATGCCAACAACCATCGGTGCTGACGCTGCTGTCACGGGAGCAAAACAAGCCGAAATCAAACGAAACATAAGCGAAACAATAGCTCCACCTTCTGCATTGTTCAATGCGATTGACAACATTGAAATCGAGTTCCAAGTAAACCCAGTCGAGTTGAAAGTCAAAATCAGTTACGATCCAGTGGGAGTTGACATGCGCGAAACATTATTGAGCTCTACTAATGATATCAAGATCAAAATTATGGACTCTCTCCAATTGATGACTATACACGATTCAACCAATGATACCAATGATGTGCTGAATGATTTTGTGCGATTCACAGCATCGCTGAAAAATGCAGTCGACCCCGAAAATATAGATCGCATGAACCAGTTAAAAAATTCAATCAAAGAAGGAATACCTCAATCGCCATCTTTGAGTTTCGCTTTAGGTAAAACCACAGTTGATGTACACCAAAATGACGTACAAATCGATATCGAGTATCAAGACAAGTTACAAATCGACATTATTTGGGAAAGCGAGGATGAAAGTACCGCATTGCAAAATTCTATCGACAGTATACGTACGGAGGTACAAGACATTTTCAATAGAGATATACTTTCTGCAACCACCAATAATGACAAGTATAAAATTAGTACGAACGACTGTATGGGCACTACCTGTTCACATTCAATTGAGTTCCATCAAATTTTGGGCATCTCGCGTTGTGAGCTTGCCGAGAAGCAAACGTATACAATGACATATGACTCCAGCGAAAATAAAGTGCTGCGATTACAGTCTCACGGCGTTGCAATCAATACGACAATGGCGGTAAAATATAAATCCAGTTCCACTACGACCCTTCAAGCAAATGAGATATTATTTCAAGACGAACACATACATGCTTCCATGGAAAGAAACTGGACAGCAAACTACCCTGAAACCATACATGAGTGGCAATCGAGTCTTGCACAAATAAACGCCGAATCTTCGTTGCTCGAAGTGAACTACGACAGGGATGAGAATACGATCGAGATAGACGGCCATATTCATATCATGTTAGGTGAATCGTGGCGAAATTCCGCGACGATTGAGTACATGTTCTCGAACCACGAAACCAATTCTGCTGATCGTGTCCAGAAATGCCATTGCCAGGCAAGGATTATTTCTTCGATTGAGTCATGCGAAAAGGAACGGTTATGTACTCCTATTGTCAACAATAGTTTTGCCTACGAACCTGGCGACTTCATACGACTCGAACTGCCAGAAAAAACCAGGATTTCGCCCCATTTGTGGTATATTTACATAACAACTTTCAATGCACCCGAGGTGTGGATAATGGAGATGAATACCATCCTGGAAGGTGGAAACACTGTCACGGCCCGTAAAACCGTTTTTGAGAACATTCAACACGGCAATAAAACAGTCGCTGCCACGTGGAAGCCCTGTTCCACCGTTTTGTACACAGAGTGCAGCCAAAACATGTCTGTGGCGGATTTCGGGGCATGGAATTCGGAAATGGCAGATTCTGAAAACATTGACGAATGTTTGGATCACCTCCCATGTCAACGTGATTCTACTACAACTCCGTTTTCTTTTCATGAAAATGAAAACGAGCTCGTTTGCTATGCCTTGAACGTCGAGCGTAACCTTACCCAATACAAAGCGAAATGCCGTGACGCATTTTATGGATTTTGGCTGAAAGTCAAAGACAATATCGGCAGGATATTTGAAGCAGATGGCGGCCAGATGCCACAAACACTGCTTTTGAAATCTGGATTCTCCAAATTTGCAATACCTTCAGACTCAGATAAGATCTTTAATATCTATGTATGGGACCATTTTTTAAGTCCGAGTGACATCGACATAGTCGAATCTTTCATGAATTTTGCAGAAACGAATGACGATGTTTCGATCATTGGTCGCACCTTGCAAAATGGAATCGAAAAATGCACGACTGTGGGTGGGGATTCGCAAGATGGACAACTCACCACAAAACTTTACGACAAGAAAGAGGTAGTTGCTGAGGTCACATTTACATTAAGAGCCGGCGTGCGCCCAGTTCATTCTCAAATTGACACAACGCAACTAAAGGTATTTACACTGTTCAGCAATGGCGAATTGTATGAATGGTACTATAAATCTTTTTCTAAAAGTCGCATTGAGTCAGTTTTGAACTCATTCACCGAATACGGAGGCGTTCTAAATGGCATACAGCAAAAATCTGGGTTTCAATTGGCACTGTCGGATAGTTCGGTGAACTCGCACGATGTCATACTCTTAGACCCTTTGCTCTTTCCAAATGCCACAAAAGAAGATTTTCTGCCCATCGTCAAGCGATTTGACCATGTTTACGTGGCCGCGAGGGACAGTATTGCAGTGTTTGATCGTTCAGATGGCTCTCTTATGTGGGACGTGAAACCAATTGCACACCGGCATGATCACGGAGGGGATATCTCGTCTTTTGCCGTGAGCGCCGATGGTGGAAGTGTTTATATTGTTCGCAGGGGAGAGGATGGAGTTTTGGAGTCAAGAACGTTACGGAGGTGGGTTAAGCGTTGCCCTGATAACTCAGAAGACGACACAGACAGTCTTCACCGATGCAAGTGCAATTTGGGGTTCTACTGGGACGACTCTCTTTTAAGGGCGAGATTTCCCGCACAAACGAATGAATACACGTACAACATGTGGATTGATTCAAAACAATACGAAGACTTGCTGCCATCGACATACTCAAACCAGGAAGAAGTCGTTCCAATATGTCAACGTTGTCCTGACAACACTACTTCGTATAATGGGGCATATGATATTTCTGAATGCATCTGCAACCTAGGGTATGAGGGTCAACCCTCCGGATCCTGTTCGCAGTGTGCAATGGGCAAGTACAAAAACCAAGTGGGGGCTGCGTCATGCACTTCTTGCCCTCCTGGAAAGTATTCGAATGAAACCGGGGCAAAAACGTCGGCGTCTTGCAAACCATGTCCTTTTGGACAATATCAGTCGGGTACGGGGTCGACTGAGTGCCTGTTGTGTCCAAGTGGAACCGAGACGTTGACTTCGGGAGCATTGTCCCGCCAAGAGTGCACATGTTCTGATAATTTCTACGGCATACCAGGATATCCTTGTGTGGAATGCCCTTCTGAAAAAGAAGAGCTAATTCACAATAATTTGACGCGCCGCGAATCATTCCGCACGCAGTGCGCGTGCAAAGAAGGCTACACTGAACTCAAAAACAGGGACGTCGGAAATTTGGTTCGGGGTGAAAAGTGCCATGGTTGCGGAAGGGGTTATTACCAAGACGGCACTGAATCAAAGTCGTTGAACCGCCTGCAGGTATTGGGACCGGTCTTGGCCCTTGTTCCTGCTGAGAACCAGACGAAAAATGTTTTGAATGTTTCCATGACAAGAAATGGGGGCATCACGATATTAGCAAGAATTAAAATAAATCAGCCGTGGTTTATGCAAAAAGTATTGCACTTAAAGATCGACCTTGTTGATGGATCCTGGCTCAAGTTTGAGCTCATGCAGCAACAAAAATTCTGGGAGCAGGATCGAAATTATTTTACATTGCATCTGTACGATTCCGACAGCAAACTTGTATGCAAGGCGGAGATTGAAGAAGACAAAGAGACTTTTTTGACAGACTCCCACGAACTGATGCTGCATTTTGACTATGCCAACTCACAGATATCTATTCTTTCTCATTTCAATAGCGATTTCGGAAACTGTGGGGATTTATTGCATGCAAATGACACGATCACATCGTACGAATTCCATTTTGGCGAAGACACAGACGAGCATATATTTCAAGGATCCACGGAAGCTTTGTATTTTCTCGACTATTTTTTTCAGGTGGATGCAAACGGAGGGCGTGGTGTTTTTTTGGCAGCCTTGAAGGACGAGAGCATCAACCAGCACAGTTTGATACATGTAGACCACAGAGTGTGTCAGGCATGTCCAGAAAACTCTTACACATTCGAAGATTTCAATCTAAATGCCCAAAGTTGCGTGTGCAATGCTGGGTATCACAAATCGGAGGACGGTCCCGTAGGGTCTTGTGTGGAATGTGAGGTGGGCAAATACAAGACACATATTGGAAACACCGAATGCACCAAGTGCAACGATGACATGACCTCAGGTGTGATTGGCAGTACAAACGACCGCGATTGCTTTTGTTTGGAGGGATTTTTCGGATCTCACGGCAGCAACTGCACCCGATGCCCAGTTGGTACATATGCACCCAGTTCCAACCAGACAGTGTGTCAGAAATGCAGTACAGACTTTTACCAGGACAAAATTGGGGAGACCGCTTGCACAAAATGCCCCGCGAACTCGACAACACGCAATGTAAATGGTAGCACGGCGATAAACAGGTGCATATGCGGTGCTGGATACGAACACTATTTGCTGTATCAGTCAGACATTATTTTCAATACTGATTACGAACAGGAAAGTTTTTCATCAGACTTCATACAAAATGATTCTGCATTGCATATATTTTTCAAGGCGAAAGTGGGACAACAAGTCAATTTTGAAATCTTGAAAATTCAAGGAGATGTAAACCACAGCATCACAGTAAGTCGGAACGGACTACAAATAGTGACGGTTGATTTCATATCATTGGATAATTATTCTGACAAAACATCGTGTAGCATTTCGGAACCTGACATAATTGACACCTACCTGGAACTTAAGTTTGACGGAAAAAAGCCCAAGTTGCGATTCGGCAACAGTCTGCCTTATCTCGATTGTCCCGATAAAGAATTTATTTTCAATGCCAATTTTTCTGTTGTCCAGCCCAAATTTGAGATTATGCCAGGAGCAGATAATGTTGTTGTGTACAGTCGCAATATTCCGGACAAGCACTGTGAGCTCATTTCAACAAAGGTGCAGCGCGGAAGACAGAGCGGTGTCAAATCAATTGTTCAAGAAGATTTCAAGTTTCAAGTTGATACAGAAAGCCAACAGAACCCCGTTACAGGTCTGGAGATCAAAGTTCAAAGAGATGGAGACGACACTGTGAAGGAATGGGCCAAAAACATTGATTCGGAATCTGTTTTGGCATATGAAGGCAACCCCCCAGGTTGGGCATGGCGATATACTCATGCAGTCCCTGGTCAGCAAGCTGAGAATCTAGGTATTTTTTTTGAGCAACATCACAACAGTTCTAACCACTCCACCGGGGCGTCTGGCGTCAATTTCACTGAAACCTTTGAGGTAACCCTAGACCTGGCGCAGCGAAGAATGGCGACGGGTATCATCTTCCAAGGGGAAAATGCTTTAATTGTTGAAACATCAATCGACGGCTATGAATTCAATCAAGTACAAGTCACCAACGACTGCGTAGATGCAGGTGACGGTTTTTGTGTCAGTGCGTTTGAAAGGGCTACGGAGTCACGATATGTCAAAGTCAAGCCAAAAACAGAAGATCAAACTCAAAATTTCAAAATAGGGGTCTTTGTCAGTCAATGGTTTCCAGTCACGATTGCCGAATATGATTTCATAAGCGATGAGATTACAGTGACAGTTGAAATGATAGACGACTACAGACCAGACAACACGACGGTGCGAGCTACGGACCATGTGCGCGAAATACAGCTTGAAACGGTCGAAATATGCAATCTTTTCGTGGCAACGGGGCATTGTTATGATTACCGGCGAAAGGAGCGACCATCGACATGGAAAACCAATTTGGAGTGGGCTAGCAAGCACAACGCCAGAGTGCCTACAGAAAAAGAGCTGAAGAACTATTTACCCCCCTGGTATCCAACTGACGGAAACACATTTCCGGTCATACCGAACAAATGGGCCCCGGTATACATAACCACTGAAAACGCGGTGCGCTTTGGTCTCATGCAAATTGGTCTTGGTGACGACCCGGAAAAATCTAACCGATGCAAACGTAATTGGGACAGAATTATTTGCGATGAATCTCGATGCGGAGACGTGTTCGATCAGGATGTTTCGTGTGGCACATGCAATCGCAATGATGCAAGCCTGTGGGTGGACGACTGCAATTCAGATTTAAGAGTAAATAATTCAACCTACAAAGACAGCAGGTGTGATCTGGGGGAAGATGCGCGTGAAAATGACGACAAGGATGCCGGAGAAAATGGCCTTGATTTGTGGAATGAATATGAGTTTTTCGTGAAGTCAATCTCTAAGTACAAATTCATCATTAGGAAAGAGCCTGCATCTGGCAATGAAGAGGGGTTGTCATTTTCTGTTGCGGGGGACGAATATTGCAATATATGCCCAGTTGCGAAATTTTATTCAAACCAGACAAAAATTTGCGAGGCATGTCCGGCAGGTAAATTTATGGACCTGACTGGGAGGACGGAATGCTTTTCCTGTGCAGCTGGGAAATATCAGGACATTCCCGGACAGACTGCATGTAAAAACTGCAAGGCTGGAAAGTATCAGATTTTGCAGGGGGGGGAAAACTGCGTTAATTGTGACACGGGAACGTATTCCAACCGCATCGGCGCGGACACGATAGAAGACTGCATCCAGTGCACGCTTGGATCTTTTCAAAATGAAACAGGCAAAACGTCTTGTTTTAATTGTGGCAATTTCTCCCACCCGAAAAATGATCTCCTTCCGCCATACATAAATAACTCCGCCTGCGAGTGTGATCAAGGATTCGGGCGGAAGGACGAATGCACTGAATTACAGCAACTTGTTGTCTATGATCAGTGCTCTGGAAAGGAAGGTGTAACATGCAGTTGTGAGAGTGGAACATATAATGACGAGACTCGAAGTTCAGAACTTAATCCGTGCATAAATTGTCCGAGAGGCAAGAAGTCAGAGACCGGCTCAGTGGGAAGTGCGTCCTGTAAAAACTGTCCAGCAGGAAAAAGAGAGAAAAACCGGTTGCGTTGTGACAACTGTGAGAATGGCCAAAAATCCTTAGATGGCTGGGGAGAATGCAAGAATGAGTACCCACAACACCTTGAATTTGAATTCGAGCTCGTGAGGGATAAAAACTGCGGCAATTCAGATGATGACGAGGGCTTCACATTTTTTCCGGCGGTTCAAGAATACTGGTTTGAAAGAACAGAAGAGAGTTGCACGATAAGATACAAATTCTTCATGTCATTCTCAGAAATACTTGAGATTTGTAATATCGCAAAGAAAAGTTACAACGAGGCAAACTCGACGTTGTGGATCGAGCACCAATTGCTCCTGCGTAAAGAAAAGGGGCACAATTTGGCTGTATCATGTGACGACTCTGCTGGATTACGACGTTATGTTGCACGGTTGACTCCTCGCAAATACACCTCCGATCCCTGGAATTTGCTATCACTCATGACCAGGTGCGACCCGAACGCCGAATGGAGACAGGGCGAATGTAAATGCAACCCTGGTTATTACGGCGATGGGGAATATCATGCGATCAACACGTGTCTGCCCTGTGAAATCGGAAAGTACAAATCAGATTATGGCCGGGCAAATTGTTTATTATGTCCCAAGGGAAAGTACAATGCAAAAAACACAAGCACTTCCGAGCAGGAGTGCCAACGTTGTGAAGCCGGCAAGTTTTCAATTACTGAGGGCGCTTCGTCGTCCACGGTTTGCATGGATTGTCACCGTGGTAAATATCAGCACAATACTGGAGCATCCAAGTGTACACAATGTCCAGTCGGGACTGAATCTAATGTCAAAGGGAGTGTTTCGTTACAAAACTGTGCAAACTGTACAGTGGGATTCCACGCACCCACACCTGGACTCACGCACTGTATTGAATGCGGCGCGGGAAAATATCGATCCTCTGCAGGGCAAAGCCACTGCACTGAATGTGCAATTGGGAAGTCTTCGCAAGCGCTGGGGTCTAATACCTCATCAACATGCAAGCATTGCATGCCTGGGAAATTCTCAGCTGCACCCGGAAACCAGCAATGTACTGCATGCCCCAATGGTAAATATTTGGAAACTGGCGGCGGGGTGTCGGAAATGGACTGTTTTCTTTGCAGTGCCGGTAAGTTTTCCACAACACAAGGCGCAAACAGCTCTGAGACATGCATACAGTGTCCTGACGGAAAAATTCAGCCCAGGGAAGGGCAGGCACAGTGCATATTCTGTCATAATTTAGACCACATCCCCGATGACACAAAGACCGAATGTAATTCATGTGATGTCAATCAATACGCGTTTTCAGGGGACAGCACTTGCCAGTCAGGCGGGCACAATCTCACCACAGATGGATTGTGGGTGGAGATGGACGTAGACATACAGTCAAACGTGACCGAAGAAGAAATATACGCTGTGCTGCTTCACCTTCCATGGGTTAGAATTTACGATGAACGAGAGTATGAGTATCCGTAGGGATACTTGGATTACATAGGTTAGATTTTATGATGAACGCACGGGTTGGCAGTTTCGATGGCGAGAGCATCAGTACTGGTAAATTATTGAGAAATAATATACAGACCACTTTTTGTAGATTTAAACAGGACACTTTGGTGTTGATCCTAAACACACACTTCTATATTTTTTGAATATATAAACGAATAATTCATGTCTTGCCGTAAGATGCGAGTCACTGGGTCTTTTGCTTGTGTCGTTTTGTTTTGCGTGCTTGTTTTTAATGCCAGAGTGCACTGCGCGGATATCTGCAAGTCCTGGCAGATCAAGACAGATGCCGGAATGTGCGTGTGTAAGGAGGGGTATACTCTCAACACAAATTTGTTCACGGACGCCATGCACCAAGCGACCGACAATGGTGGTCTTGCCCCCCAAACATGGACCGACATTTCGAATGAGGGACACGATTCGGCTCCCCAGAAGATTCGAGATACTAAAATCGATGTTTTTGCGACCATAAAATTGGAAGATGTGTCTGGCTCACCAACAAACGAAACGTTATTTGAATACTACCAAACTTGGAAATATCTTGGAAATAGATTGTGTGACTTTCAATTCAAGGTCTGGTTCCAAGACAGAGAAACAGTGCACTATGAAGCGACGACTACACTACAGGGGAATTTATTTGCCAATGACAAAACCAGAAGCCTGCCGACCAGAAAATTTTCCGCGGACATACCAGAAGCTATTTCGAACGATGAAACGGAAATCCACTTGGAAATTGCCTTTGGAAGCGCCATGACAATTTATATGCGCAGCAAGCACGACCAAACGAATGAGTTCAAAAACCAAACAGTTACGCTCCGCGGTTTAGACATTCCGAAGGAACTCGCGCTCTTTGATCAATCAACCATATCATTCCAAAAAAAACTCGTGGAAGATTTGAGAGGAGACATCTATGGCATTTACATCTATCAAAACAAAGACCTGACCAGCGACCAAATAGAAATGATTTTCGACACGATGGGAGAAAGCCCGGATATGAGTAAAGAATCATTTGAAAAGGAGTGCACTGGAACTGAAATTGACGACGTGAAAGAAGAATACGTGCTGTGTAGTCCTGGATATTTTGACCAAAGTTTGCGAGACAATCCGGTCTCTTGCGTGAAGTGTGAACGTGGTTCATACAAAGAAACAGTGGATCTGAATCCATGTCTGAAGTGTCCTGTGGGATTCTTCTCTAATATAACTGGATCAAGAACAAACTCATGCGAAAGGTGTGCTCCTGGAACATATAGCGCCAACAACAACCCAGGGGCGGCTCTATGCCCTCTGTGTCCAGCGGGGACCTATAAACCGACGAATGAAGATGCGGGATGCATTGAATGCCCAATAGGCACGGCTTCTGCAGGTCTAGGTCAATCATCCAACACGACATGCGCCCAATGTGTGCCGGGGAAATATTCAAACACTTCAGGGGTTGGGGAGTGCACCGGTTGCAGTCCCGGGGAGTACAACAATGCCTCTGGCATGAGCACCTGCGACGCCTGCGTTGCGGGAAAATACTCTAACATACCTGCAATGTCAGAATGCTTGCCATGCCCTTTTGGAGAATATCAGGACCAGACGGGGGCGAGCCGATGCGTACCATGCAAAGATGGCACTTATTTGAATTTTACCGGTTCAGTCACCGAATTGGATTGCAAGTCGTGCCTGCCCGGACAGCATGCGAGTGTGCCTCCGGGGGAAACGTGCTTGGATTGTGCAATTGGCAAGTTTTCACCTGGAATCGAACAAACAAGCTGTGAGCAGTGCGATTATGGCAATCATCAGAACAAAATGGGGCAGTCTCAATGCAACAAGTGCAACCCTGGAAAAATCGCATCCGAGAAGGGGCAAGAAAATTGCCACGATTGCAGTGGAGGTAAATACCAATCACAATCCGAAAAAAGTTCATGCACATCCTGCAGTCCTGGTTTTTATTCTAATGGTACCGGAGCAGTTTTCTGTAAAGTTTGTGGGCAGGGGAAATACCTGAATTTCTCTGGTGCAGTAAATGAAGAAGAATGCTTGCTATGCATATTGGGCAAATATCAGGAGAGAGTAGCCCAGACATCGTGCGTGGATTGCTATTATGGAACAAAGGGGGTGAAAATAGGAGGTATATCGTCTGCTGACGGCTGCGGATTATGCCCTGATGGCAAATATGGTTCTGAAACTGGATTGACTGAATGTGTTGCATGTCCACCCGGAAAGTCTGACAAGAATGTTGGAGGCGGTTCTCGATTCGGCCCCAATCATCCTTTGAATGTGTGCATAACGTGTGAACCGGGGAAGTACTCCAACGGCAGTGCATCGCCACAATGTTTAGAATGCGAGGCTGGAAAGAAAGGCCCGACGGAAGGCGCAGTTTACGCGAGTCAATGCGAATCATGTCTGGCAGGGGAATACTCGGGGCGTGGCCAGGCGGTGTGCAGCAAGTGTCCGAGAGGGGAGTTTCACAATAATACCCTGCAAACATCAGAAACATCGTGCAATCCCTGTGACAAGGGCAAGTATGCTGACGAAATTGGCACATCCGAGTGTGAAATGTGCCCAGTCAATACATACAATAATGAATACGGGGGGAGTAAAAGGGATAGCTGCATTAGCTGTGAGGACAATACGTACGCTCCGAGTGGAAGTTCTTCAAAATCACAATGCGTCTGTCAAGAGGGGTTCTTCCATGAAAATAACACCGACTTGTGTAAACCGTGTGAAGAAGGCAAGTTCAAAAACTATAAGGGAGATGGACAGTGTTTATTGTGTCAAGAAGGTGAAACCTCTTCTTCAAATTCATCAATTTGTCACATATGTTTGCCTGGAAAGTTTTCAGATTCAAATCGAATATGCCAACTTTGCCCCGCAGGAACGTATTCGGATCAAAGTGGAGTTTCTGCCTGCAACCTGTGTCCGATCGGCAAAGCTTTGGAATTTACAGGGGCAATGTCACTGGATAATTGCTCCGCGTGCATTCCTGGGAAATATTCTAACACCATCGGATCGACCGAGTGTGTGGTATGCCCCTCAGGAAAAGCTTCTAATATCACAAATGCAATATCTGTCAATAACTGTACTGCGTGTGGGCCTGGAAAGGCATCAAATGGTCCAGGAAACATTAAATGCATCGCATGCCCCGCTGGTCAAGAGGCGCCGGAAACCGAGAATCATTTTTGCCGCCCATGCCAGCAGGGGAAATTTAGCCCAGAAGTTATGTCCAAAAATTGCCAGTGGTGTGACGTTGGCAAATACAATACTGAAAATGGAACAAGCACGTGCGAGTTTTGCCCACTGGGAAAATATTGCACTGGTGGCGATAACCAACCGACAGATTGCACCGAATACAAAACGAGGCCGTGGGCAGCTTCGTGCAACTTGGACGTTGAGGCGACGTCGAGCAACGTCAAGACGATCAAGCTGAAAAACGTGTACTTGAAAGAGCGGAACAAAGTGACGCAGTTTTTTGCCGCAGTGAAGGCACGGCTAACTGTAAACGAGATTGACATCAAATCGGCAAAAATAACCATGACAGATCCATGTCCCGAGGGGTATGTCTACAGCGAAACAGAGAAGACCTGTATCCTTTGTGCAGAAGGAACTTATAAAGAAGGCAATGAGTGTGTTCAATGTCGTGCCGGTACATATTCAAATGCAACGAAGGCCGTCTCGGGGGATGTATGCATATTGTGCGATGCTGGAAAGATTTCAACTGGACCTGGAGCAACTTCAGAAGAATCATGCCAGGAATGCATTCCTGGCAAGTATAACACGGAAAGAGGTGGGGTTAAATGCACGGATTGTGTCGCAGGCACATACTCAACCCAATTCATGGCCACCTCAATCGAAGCTTGCACAGACTGTGAGCAAGGGAAATATTCCGACGTGACAGCGGCCAATTCAAGTAACACGTGCCAGGAATGTCTTGCTGGCACATATTCCGGAGCAATCGCGGCCAATTCAAGCACCACATGTCAAGAATGCAATGCTGGGAAATTCTCAAACAAATCCATGGCCACGTCAAGCGATACGTGCACACCATGCGAGAAAGGAAAACATTCTCAATACACAGCGGCCAATTCAAGTACCACATGTCAGAACTGTGTTGCTGGGAAATATTCAGATCAAGATGCCTCTGCACTCTGTACTTTTTGCCCTGCCGGCAAATATTCTGAACTTGATGGCATGGAAAGTTTTGAAGATTGCATTGATTGTGGAAGAGGAAAATACTCGTCAAAAATTGGAGCCAACGAAAGTAATACATGCCAGCGGTGCCCCGATGGAACGATTCCTGCAATAGATGCCGCCATGACATCGATAGATAATTGTACTTCGTGCAAGGCAGGCAAATATGTTGCGGGTGAAGCAGGGAGTGAATCTTGCTACGACTGCGAGGCTGGCAAGTACAAGTCGGATCAAGATGCTTCGTGTCAAGACTGTGGCGCAGGAAAGTACTCAGAAACACTGGGAGCTGATGACGAAAGCACATGCGTACCATGCGAGAAAGGAAAGTACTCAGAAACGCTGGGAGCGGTTGCAGGAACGACATGCCAGGATTGTGATGCCGGAAAGTTCTCAGAAGCGCTGGGAGCTGATCACGAAAGTACATGCCAAAATTGTTCTGTAGGCACATACTCGTCGACTGAAGGAGCATCTTCGCCCAGCACATGCGAAAACTGCGCAAGGGGGACGTATTCCTTGGCTGAAGCGTCCTCGTCTCCAGACGATTGTCAACAATGTATTGCAGGCAAATATTCAAATGTCAGTGGTGCTTCGTCGCCATCGACTTGCCAGGAATGTGCATGGAATACTTACTCTGCTGATGATGGTAACAGCGGATGTGTTGAATGTGAAGATGGTACGGGAACTGCAAGAGAGGGGGCCTCGTCGAAGGAAAACTGTACGGTAGGAAATTTGAAAATTCAGGAAGATCGGGATACCTGTTCGGTCTTTTTGCCTGCACAGAGAGAGTATTGTACACAAAATTATCCCGAAGACATCGAGGGATGCATGACAGCCAACATTGACAGCTTTTTTGGTTCAAGTGGGATTGATTGTCATCCATTTTACGATACAACCAGACGAAGAAGGAGACTGCTCAGTGACTCCCAGCCGCGTTCGCGGCGCGTGATGAATCAATGTGCAAGTGGTATGGCTTATGAAGCATATGAAGGCGAAGCTATTTGCGTCTTGTGCGATGAAGCAGGAAAGTTCAAACTTCAATTGGGCTCATTCTCCATGTGCATACAATGTCGCAGAGGTACCTACTCCAATACAACCAACGCCACAGATTCAAGTGTTTGTCGATCCTGCGAAAAGGGTAAACACTCGCCAGATTTGGGGGCCAACAGCGAAGACACTTGCAAGGACTGTCTACCTGGATCGTATTCGGAACAGGACGCATCAGTAATCTGCACAGACTGCGACGCTGGAAAATTTTCTGCCGTGAGGGCGGCCAGTACAAACGCCACATGCCAAGACTGTGACCTGGGCAAGTATTCAGATGAAACAAACCTGACTGTTTGTTCTGTCTGTGCACGGGGCAAATACGCAGATACCACGACAAGCAGTGAATGCACGTCTTGTCCGACAGGAAAATCAACGCAAGTTACTGGTGCAGAAAGTGCAGCTTATTGTGCAGAGTGCAGCCCAGGGCAATATTCGAACGCTGACACGCTTGAATTATGCACAGACTGTGAACCCGGCAAATATTCCGAGGCAACGGGGGCAAATGATTGTCTTGCGTGTGAATCCGGTAAATACTCAAGCACTATTGCCGCAAATTCCAGCAACACCTGCAAGAACTGCACGGCGGGAACATTTACTACTGAATCAGGCGCCACATCGATCGACACATGCCAGCGTTGCGAGCCAGGAAAGTATTCCAGGATCCCAGGGGCACAGAAGTGCCACGATTGTGTCAAGGGTACATTTTTGAATCACCAAGACCATCAAGACAGCACCTTGTGCGCAAACTGCCCTGCGGGCAAGTATTCAGGTGAGATCACAGCATCCCACTGCAAAAGCTGTTTCCCTGGCAAAGCTTCCAATCAAACGGGCCAGAGCAGCGAGGAAACATGCATTCGATGCGAGCCTGGAAAATTCACCCTGACTTTTGGGGCAGAACGGTGTACGCAGTGCACTCCTGGCAAATACCTAACAGACGAATTCACTGGCGGGGCCGATGTGTGCTATGCATGTTTACCCGGCACATTTCAAAACGAAGCCACATTGTCTAAATATGGACACGACGTTTGCCAACCATGCCCGCTGGGTAGTTATGAAGAATTGTTTGGTACAACGTCTTGCTCTTTATGCGGCATCGGCAAGTTTTCGGATCTTGAGGCTGCGGTGTCAGAAAGCGCCTGCGTGCGTTGCCCTGCCGGAAAATATGCCGAAGCCGAAGGGTCTTCCATGTGCACCTCTTGTTCACCCGGCACGTTTTCATCTACAGTAGGAGCCAATTCCTCTGCTGCTTGCCTGGCATGTGCCATGGGTAAGTACTCTCAGCGCAAGGCTGCCAACTCGTCGTCGTTTTGCATCGAATGTTCTGCAGGGAAATTTTCGAGTGTGATGGGGGCCTCTACGCCAGGAACATGTCAAAACTGCCCTGCAGGCAAACACTCCAACACAACAGCGGCGATTTCGTTCTCGGACTGCGTTGACTGTGTGAAAGGAAAGTACTCTGCACTTGCCGGATCCAATTCTTCTTTGAATTGTATCAGTTGTGTCGAGGGAAAATACAATGACAGAATCGGAGCAGGGTCAGTCGATGCATGCATCGCTTGTGCGCGTGGTAAGCATTCAAATGTCAAGACCTCGCCGTCTGAGAGTTTGTGCATTTCTTGCGTACGAGGAAAGTATTCCTCGGTACTCGGAGCGACTTCTGTTTCCAATTGTTCGGAATGTGATGCTGGAAAGTTTTCTGAAGTCCTGGGTGCTATTTCTGCGGAGAACTGCACTTTATGTGAAAGAGGCAAGGCTTCGAATGCGACGGCTGCATCGAATCACACTACGTGTCTGGATTGTGAACCGGGGACATTCTCAGAAAGCCTGGGCTCAGTTCATTGCGATGAGTGTGGCCAGGGCAAATACTCTTTTTTGCTTGCCTCGACAAACAGAACAAACTGCCTGTTGTGTCCGATTGGGACTTATTCTTCCAGTGTTGCCGCCACATCAAACCTTTCTTGTACGCCGTGCCTGCCCGGAACTTTTTCGAAAACGGCCGGCGCAAACGATTCTGCGACCTGCGTGGATTGCGAGGCAGGAAAATTCTCGCAGAAATATGGTTCCTCGCAGTGCAATGCTTGCGTTGCGGGAACATATTCCCCGACCGTGGCTGCCAACGGCTCAAATTTCTGCCTGCCGTGTCCATTGGGGACATACTCTACAAATACCTCTCAATCGTCGCCGCAGACCTGTATTAATTGCGAAAAAGGCAAGTATTCAGAGGCCGAAGCTGCGTCCTCGCCAGACGCGTGTATAGACTGCGTTGCTGGCAAATATTCAGAACAGTTTCCAGGAACGTCGTCCAGCGCTTGTCAGCCGTGCGCTCGTGGAAAGTTCTCTACTGCGGTCGGCGCCAGCTCCCCCAACACATGCACAGTGTGTCCACGCGGGAAAGTTTCTGATGTGCTCGGATCTACAAACATTTCAAATTGTAAAGGGTGTCGGCCTGGAACCATCAAGCCCTCAATTTTCAGTGCAGTGTGTATTGACTGCCCGGAAGGAAAGTTTGTAGACACGTATTCTGCGTCAGAATGCCTTTCCTGCCACAACGGGACGTACGCAGACGAGACAGGACTACCTGAATGCAAGCCTTGTAAAGCTGGAAAATATGGCCTTGTGGAGGGAGCAACGATGGAATCGAATTGCTTATCGTGCTCCGCTGGGTTCTACTCGGAAAAAATAGGTGTAAACAAGTCTGAAGATTGCACCCCCTGCCCAATCGGAACCGCTTCAGACGTAGAAGCACTTAACGCATCCACTGGTTGCGTCGCCTGTCCAAATGGCAAATTTGCCAACAACCTCAGTTCGTCTGCATGTACACTCTGCCCAAAGAGAACTTTTGGCATCAACAACGAATGTTTTCCCTGCCCACCTGACATGGCTTCACTTCCAGACAGAACTGAATGTGTGTATTGTTCTGCGGGAACAGGCTACGATGAGCAGACAAAAACATGTGAATTTTGCCGGCCTGGCAAATATAACGTCAACGGATCTTGTGAAGAATGCCCAAGCGGGAAATTTGTGAATAGTTTCGGAGCAACACAGTGCTTGCCATGCGGCGATTATCTGTATTCACGACCAGGATCCACTTTTTGCAATCCTTGCATCAAAGGCCAATTTTTTCAACGTGTACATCGGTCTGAAGCGGAGCCGGAATCAACTCCGTCTTCACCAGTTAATTACACTATCAAAACTTTTTACGAATTGATCGCTGATGGTGGTCAGTACTATCTGGTGAATGATTCAACGCCAAACCCAACCTTGACGCTCTCGCGCGGCAGCTCCGGCATCATCGCGTGGCCTGATAACGCGACCAATGGCGGTGTGCATCCCCTGAATGTTTCGGAATCTTCGTCATGGGGAGCTTCTTCAGCTTCGTTTTCTTCCAGGCACGGACATTGGACCACCGTAGACGTTCCAATTGACTTTCAGGGCAGCAACCTGTACTATTACTGCGAATATCACGACAGCATGTATGGCGTGATCAATATTACCGGCCCTGTACTCAACAGTTCCGGATCGACGGACTCCGTGCCTTCGGATTCTGACGACGGAGAAGACGTGGGATATGTGGAAGAAATTTGCCTGTTATGCCCGATAGGGACCTACGCGGAATTCGATGGCCAATTGCAATGCACGCACTGTGGGGTTGGCATGTTCCTAAACGCCAACGGGTCGGTTTCTTCCAGCGATTGTCAGTATTGTGAGCAAGGCCACGCCAGCAACGCCACCGCCGCTGCTTCTTGCGAACCATGCGAAGCAGGAACCTACCAGTATTACCGAGGGCAAAAACGCTGCAAGCCTTGTCAGGATCAGTTGTTGTCAGGGGCTGGTGCCAAGGAATGTACACGGTGCCCATATGGTCAGGAATACGTCAACGCAACGACGTGCAGGGCCTGTGGGGACGATACCTTCACCTCGCCGTTTTTTGGCGTATTGTCCTACCCTGCCACAAAGGATGAACTGAAGCATAATTTTGCTTGGGAAGGAAGTGATCCAGATTTGTTTCCGTTATCGACACGCAATGCATCTCTATATTGGGATAAAGTATATAATTTGGAGCTGCCAGCAGATGTGACAGGTATTGACTATGATAACACCGACCAATATTTTTACGAATATAATCCTGTCGCGTCTTTTCTTGATCTCGAAAGTGTTCCGGGATCTGAACGCTTAGAAAGGTGGGTCAAGCCATATGGCGCATCTTCATTCCAGTATCATGAAGAAGATTTCAATGCAACATTTGTGCATGATACCACGATTGAACCAAAGTTCATTTATCCCCCGTTAGGATGGAATAACAGGGGTATGCATGGTAGTTATCATTATGAATATTTTGATTCTTTCAACACTCCTGGTTTGCTTTGGTATGTTGCGGCCGTTTTTGGTGTAGTTCGTGAAGATGATATTTTCAAGTGGTACGGATACGAATATCAGGGGGATTTAGACCCATACGACACCCACCCTGAAATACAGGGCCCATTCAAATGGTCCGATTGGTCTTTTGCTCAATGCTACCCGTGTCACAATGGAACAGACCTTGATGTTTATGGCAGAAAAAACAGAAAACATTTAATGATGGAAGTGTCTTCTAAGGATTCTACGCTGTATAGTCATTTAGATTACCCTGAATCAGTTCACGCAACTGGTATCAGAAATCCGGACTGTGCAAATTTGAGAACTACCTTACAAACAATCTTTGAAACTTATTCGTGTAATTACGCATTCTACACGTACAGGCTTGGAGAACAGTGTCCCCAGCTTAGCACTGAAGAGATTGATGATGTTGACAATTTGAACACAAAGTGTTTTGAATCAGTTTCTAGCGATCCGTACGTGTCAGAATCGCTCAGACGGGACTATGCAAGAAACTTTTACGGAGTTGAAGAACCAATGTCACCTGAAAATTGGTTAGCAGTCACAAATTATGGATTTTGGTTTGGTAATTTTAATCCCGGCATGACATTTAGCAACAGCGTCACCCATTTTGTCAATCTAGACTACTGCTGTGAATCGCCACAAAAGCAGCTTATATGCATGCCAATGATTGAATTCAACGGTACGCACTACCTGACGCAGCAGTTTTACAGTTCCCGCGACGGAGAAACGTGGCCAGCGACAAAATTGCCCACACGGAATGACGCTTATCAATACTACGCACTTCCGCCCGACTATGCTGCGGCGCATTTCAAAATCATGAAGGAAAAGTGCCCCATAAAAACCAACGTCCAAATCAGAAATGCAGGGGGTGAGTCGTTTTGGCCGGGGAACAAAAGCCCGGAGCCGGCAGCATGCACCCCGTGTCCGGGCGGGAAAAGGCCGGGGGCTGAGCAGTGGGAGTGTTGATGGATTAGCTTGCTTTGCAATGTTTAACTGTTTTGATTTTTATTATTTTCACAATAAAACACAATAAAACACATTGACTTGTATGAATTTGCGCGGGATATTATATATATATAAAGTTTGCAGAGGGCAGCGTGTCCGAATTGCTGATAGGAGGTGTTTCAATGACAAATAAAAGATTTGTTTTCAGGACTGTTTACACGACACTGCTTATTTCAATGGCATTAATTACCTGCCTTAATACTGTCAAAGCTGAATCTAGCGAAGATTGTGAAGCAGGCACATATTACGTTGATACGGTGGCACAGTGGACTCAGCAAGAAGAGACAGGTGAATCATGTATCACGTCATGTGAGGATTGGAACGAAGAGGCAACTTGTGACGAGGATAAATTCCAAGACGTAAATTCCAAAGATAAATTGCGGCAATTGCTGTGGGGATATCCGGACCCCACTACCAACATAGCAACCAGACCCGACTACGCCTTTTATTTTAAGGGAGCCTCTTGGAAATACCCATATTTTTGTTCTGCAGTCCATAATGGGTGTTCAACATATTGTACTGCCTGTTGGGGCAGTTCGGGTACAGGACATCCAGCGTTTGATATAAATTATAACTCTTTTTATTTCAAACAATATTATCCAGCAACGTGCTCGCATGCATCAGGCGGCAAAAAAAGATTATGTCCATGTACAAAACCAGGTTCTTGTTCCGGGACGTGTTCAGGGGATCTCACGTCGCATGCAGGTGCTCAGAGTGCGTCTGGATGTGTTTGCAAAGAAGGCTATTATTTGTCCAGCAGCGCCTCGTCAAATGACTACGACGATTATCAGTACGAAAAAGTTGGCGATTTTGAGTGTGACGAGACTAGCCTGCAAATGTGGGATGGCCAGGGCACCCAAGATAATCGAGGTAATTTCGGGGTCAGGCTGGAACGATGCAGCAGCAGTTGTTTCAACAAAGGGAGTAGAACTCCAACTGATGGTCAGTCATGGGATGATTTTCCAAATAAAGCCAAAGGGTTTACCTTCCAGGTGAGTTCAGGTTATCTTGCTGGAGCTTGCTGGTGTCAATTTGAAGATTCAGCAACCTGTACAAGAATTGCCGGCGGGCCTACAGTGGTGGATGGCAAGATGCGCTATGATTTCAAATTGAAGAATCCGTGTATACAATGTCCCGCGAACACATTCAAGAAAAACATCGGGAACGATACTACGTGCACTCCGTGTCCAGAAAATTCACAGTCAGAACCAGGCTCTTTGATATGCACCTGTATTGATGGATTTGAGATGTCCTCGGATAATTCAGCGTGCAATTCACAATGTCCCGAAGGAACTACATATGAAGAAACACCGGGCATGGAATTCGACAGAAACAGAGACTGCAAGTGTTTGTGTGGGGAAAAAAAGGTGGATAATGGTCAAGGTTGTGCTCCAGTTTGTCCCGATCATTCAGAATTTGGGGGGGATTGTGATGACACAGCTCCAGACCCAATGACAGATTGTACATGTGATGACGGCTATTACCGAAAAGGCGACAATGCAACATGCCATCGGTTTTGTCCACCAAATTCAGAGTATATACATAACGATGACGTTGTAATCGGTACGTCTGAAATAAGTACACACTGTGAGTGTCATTCAGGGTTTAACCTTACAAGAGAGGTAGCGAAGTGGTTTGCTGACCCAAACACGACATACGAACAGCGACAGAAATATAATTCTTTTCCTGCATATCAACAGTCAATAGACGATATGCTGACACAACAAGGGGACTACCGAGAGTATATACAACTTAAGCATAGAGAGGACTGTCTTGCATGGTTTTGCCCCCCGGGATCGGAATTAAATGACACAGCATCCGACGAAGGGCTGGCGGATTTTTGTACGCCGTGTTTACCGGGATTTTTCTCACCAAACAATAGTCTTGTCTGTTATCCATGTCCACCTGGTTCATTTTCGCAGCATTCAAATTCTTCTAGTTGCAGTGCATGTGATCTTGGGACCTACTCCGACACTTACAATTCGAGTCAGTGCCTCGAATGTGAAACAGGATATTATGCCGACAACCAAAGTACGATACATTGTACTAAATGCCCCAATGTAGACACTACGTCACCAGCAGGATCCAAATCTGTTGATGACTGTGGGTGTCCAAATGGAGGTTACATTTCAGAGGAACGTGTGGACTGGTTTCCTGCTCCAAAGACGTGGCCTGCTGGACACGATTGTAACGATGTTTGTGAACATTGGTTACCTGGTGGCGGATTTTGTGACTATACTCGATTTAATGATCTAAACAGTCAAACTGAATTTAAAAAGTTGGTTCGAGGGTACCCCGATCCCACTTCAATGCAACCACAGTTTCCAGAGGATGTGTTCAAGTATTATCTCTGGGACAGCCTTGCTTCAGTTGCCGACGAGGTTCTCTGTATGGGCTGGGCTTATTCCCAAGAACAAAATGTTTGTAATTACATGTATTCACAGTCAAACTATGCCGGTCCGTGGTTTGATGGCGGTCAGGGTGGCAAATTCTATTGGCTCCAAAATTCCGACACTGGCGAACAATTGAAACCGCGATGTGATGAGAGGTTGAGTACTTCAGGTTACGATTATACTCGATCAAGAATATGTCCGTGCAAGCAAGAGGCGTCGTGTTATGGCAAATGTCCCATTAATTCAATTTCTCCCAACCTCGGAATTGACATTTCTGATTGCGTCTGTAAATCGGGATACGAGCATCGAGAGGTTCAAAGTTCAGATTCCCATGATTTGATGGTCCTAGGAGGGAATCGTTACATGTATGAGAAAGTCGGTGATTTTGATTGTAGTGATGATGAAGATTATCCCATGTATACAGAAACATCGCACTGGTTCACACCACCACCGGCCACAGCGAGCAGATCGGATGATGACTACATTTGGGGTGTCCTAAATCACAGTCAGAGACTTGACAAGTGTGCATCCGCTTGTTTAAACTTAAGCAGCACACCTGATGATTTTCACGCACAGGGATTTATTTTCAATGTTTTTTCCAAAACAAATAATGAGCAGGGGGTATGTAAATGCGAGTCCGGTAATTCACAGAACTGCACGAGAAATCTCGGAGGATATAAGGTGACAGATGGATACACTCGTTATGATTTTAAAATCAAGAAGGAATGTCAGCCGTGTCCTAATAATACATACAAAGACAGCCCCGGGAATGAATTGTGCCATTCATGTCCTCTAAATTCACATTCGGAGCCCGGATCATCTCAATGTGAATGTAACCATGACTATTTTACCTTTAATATTTCAAACGGATGTCCATGTCTCAAATGTGAAGCCGGATTTGAACCAAATTCAACCTACATCAACGCAGGCGAAGGATCCGCATGCTGTCAACAATGTGAAGCGGGAAAACGATCCGACGGGGGGCAGGCCGAGTGCTCGTCTTGTTCTGGTAGCAAAATATCAGGCCCAGGGTCCTCGGAGTGCCAACATTGCGACGGTGGGCAAGTACCCAATGAGGACAATTCCCAGTGCGAGCCTTGCGAAGCGGGTAAGTGGGCGCAGCCCGGAAATCCATTTTGTCAACATTGTGATTATGGAAAATATTCGACGATCGGATCCTCGCAATGCGAATTTTGCGACTGGGGGAAAGTACCCAACGAGAACAGGACAGGGTGTTTGATTTGCGAAGCAGGAAAGTTTGCATCGAATGCAAGTATGGTCTCTTGCGAAGAATGTGGACCTGGGAAATATGCCGACCTTCCCGGCGCAGGAGAATGCCAGAGTTGTTCCGAGGGCTTCAAATCTTTGTCGTTTTACGGAAGCACTGGATGCGAGCAGTGTACCGCAGGAAAGTTTGCCATTGAAAGAAGTCATACATGCCGTTCGTGTATACCTGGTACGTTTTCAGGAGCCGGAGCTGCTGGATGTTTTGCATGTGGCCCCGGGAAAACATCCGTACGCGAGGCATCGTCTTGCTTTGAATGTCCAGGGGGAAAATACGCGGCAAATGACGGTAATTTGCGGACTCATTGCAGTCCGTGTCCAGTAGGATATTTTTCATCACAGGGGGCAGAAAACTGTATCCAGTGCCCCGAGGGCAAGCACAATCCAATAACAGGCAGCGACGCGTGCCTTGCATGCGCCCCAGGCACATACAACATATACCAGGGGCAGGGTTCTTGTCAACTGTGTGAGGCTGGCTCGTACAATCCGCACCACGGAAGCCTCGCGTGTACCCCTTGCGCCCCTGGAACAATAGCCAATGAGAGTTCCTCGACCCTTTGTCGTGAATGTAGCGCGGGGGAGTATTCGGCTGAAAACCACACTAACTGCAAGCCCTGTGAACCCGGGAGCTTCTCGAGCAAGGCAACGGATAGTTGCACACTATGTGCATACGGAACAGTATCCAACAAGAGTTCCGCGACCTCTTGTTATGAATGCGAGGTAGGCAAGTTTGCAAATCAAAGTAGAAACATGTGCAAAGAGTGTCCACGGAATCAAACGTCACTGCCACCAGCCGAATTGATCTCAGACTGCGTCTGTGAAATCGGGTTTCTTGACACTGACTGGGTAGAGTGGATTTTGGACAAAGATCAACCTTTGATCTACGACTTTACAGATAAGAAGAGCGACCAAGGGGAGTGGGAGGATTATGCACGGGAAATTGGTGGCAGCACACATATCTATACTATGTCAGATTATCAAACGGATATCGATTATGTTTATTGGCATGGTGATGAGATTGGCTGGCTGAACGTGCCACTGCCTGGTGGTTATAATACTTTCACAATTGAATATGGCCAGTCATTATACTGGCAAGCACCCCCTAATTCCATAAGCCTGTGCTTGTGCTCTCAGCCTGGAAAGAAATGTAGCGACAAAGAGTGCGAGCTTGTGGAAAGACACAATAAAACACAACCTGTGGAGTTCTACACCACGACCGCCAACTATACGCGAGGACAAGTGTTACAGATTGAAGAGTTTAGGTCTGGAATCTTGGCAGATCTGAAAATTACCATGAGTGGCATCGGTGATTACGTGGTCGAAAATGTCGGGGCCGAACGCACGTGCTCCACGTGTCTTCCCGGGAAGTACAAACCAAGCACAGACACTGGATACTGCATCGATTGTCCGTCCGGGTCATTCAGTGGGTTTGCTGCCGGGGTGTGTGCATCTTGTCCCAGCGGCGCAGTGACAGACCCCGGAGCAACGAAATTCTCGGATTGTGTTTGTCCTCGTGGCTATGGACAGACAGGGAATCTTTTTGTTGCTGATTTCGGAGAGGCCAAAACCCTGCCAGATTTTTTGAATCAATTTGAAGCGTACGACATACCACATTCTAAAGGGACTTTTATTTGGATATTCAATCCCAATTACGCGGCCTTTTGTACACACATGAGCAGTGGGACCCACTGTTCAGCGGGATACGAGAAAATGGTCATAACGGCCATGTACAGAGAGGATAGCACGCGCGAATGCGGGGGCGACCCTTTTGATTTTCAAATATACGACCCCATGTATGGACCCTTTGAGATCGACAGAATAAAATGGCAGCAGGTGTGCGGCGACCGATCAGGACAGAAGATCCAGAGCATCACAACCAGCGCGCGCATGATTAGAGTGGATTGGGGTGGTAGCGCTGATTTTGCGAAGCACTTTTACATCACCATTACTTTCTTCGGAGAGTATGAGGATTGGTCGTGCTTGGCATGTACCCCGGGCAAATACAAGGAAACCCGCGACAATTCATTCTGCCAATCATGCTTTCGCGGCACGTACAATGACCAAAACGCGTCGATTTTGGCAGAATCGTGCCTTGACTGTCCCCACAACAACTCGTACACGCAACAGCCCGCCAGCAGATCTGCGGATATGTGCGTTTGCAACGCAGGTTACACAGGGGACGACGGAAAGAAATGTTTTGCCTGTGCAGCCGGAACATTCAAGAGTGCTCGTGGAAGTTCCCAGTGCGATTTGTGTTCTCCAGGCAAATTTTCAAACATCACAGGGGCTATGCAAGAAGGAAGTTCTTGCCGGAACTGCCCCAGTGGTACTTTCCAAGCATCTCACGGGGCCAGCACATGCAATCAGTGTGGTGCAAATTTAAGCTCGTTTTCTGGAACCGAATCAAACAGTGACTGCGTTTGCAAGACCGGTTTTGGCAAGTCTGACAATGGGATCAATGCGTCTATATCATGCCAGCTGTGTCCGGCGGGAAAATTCAAGGATGTGATCGGAAATTTTTCGTGTTCTGATTGCCCCGTGGGCACGTACGGCAAAGCAGGGGCCTCTGCCTGCACCGAATGCCCGGCGTTTTCAACCACGTCGGGTACTGGCAACGACGACATTAAGGACTGCTTCTGCAAAGCTGGCTTCGAAGGCGGCCCTGTGCACGACTGGAAGTACTGTGCCCAAGAATCAGAGGTCTGCCACTGCACCGGGGAAATGCGGTATGGCAGCGGAGACAATTGGGTGTCTCATTCTATGACGGGCTTGAATTCATCCAGGTGCTCAATCGATCAATTTCCCGATCCGTATAATGCAACTGGACAGACGCGGATCTCTCACTGCGAGTGCAAGTCTACGTGCCGCGCTTGTCAGGAGGGCTCGTTCAAGCGCGAGGCCGGTAATCATTCGTGCAATCTATGTGTTTCGGGAACGTACAGCGACATCTTCGGCGCCACGGCATGTGAGCAATGCCATGAAAACTCAGTTACCATACCTGGCGCTGTGGCAAAAGAAAACTGCACATGTGTAGCGGGGTTTGAATTTTCAAATTCTCAGTGCAAGTCTTGCAAAGAGGGGCTCTTCAAAGCCACGACAGCCAACACCACATGCCAAAAATGTCCCCGCGGAAGCTTCAACAACCGCACCGGTGCAACAGCCTGCCTCTCGTGCCCCGATATTAACATGCACACAATGGAACGTGGTAGCACAAACATCTCCGCCTGCATGTGTAACGCAGGATATACGGGAACCAATGGCATTTCATGTACCGCGTGCGAGTCCGGACTGTACAAGGAATATCCAGGGCCATCGGGCTGTTTGCTGTGCCTACCTTCAACCTACTCACCCCACCCCGCAGCCACCAATGTCACTGACTGCTTGCAATGTCCAGCCCATTCAATTTCTCTCATGGGGAGCAATACACTAGAAGACTGCAAATGCAGTCCTGGATATTTTGGAGGAGACATTGAGAACTCCAGTGCGTACTTGCATGAGGGGTGGAACAACTGCACCGAATGCGCAATGGGCTCGTTCAAAAGCATCAACGGCACCTCCCAGTGTCAACAATGTTCAACGGGGTATTTTGGCAACGAAACCGGTGCCACTAGCAACAAAACATGCCAGCTTTGCGCAGAGGGGCGCTTCTCGGACACGACTGGTGCTTCAGTGTGCAATCAGTGCCTGGAAGCGACGTACTCTGACCAAACGGGGGCCACCTTGTGTCAATCTTGTGAGGCAGAAGTCACGTGGATGGTTGCCGACATTGACTGGGAGCTGGCAAGTTGCACTGACGTTTGCCACAAAGCCAATAAACGCTGTGATGCTCAGCATTTCAGAGACGTGAATTCAAAACACTCTTTTGACCTGGTCTTAAAGCACACATTCGGATCCGGCCACAAATCCCATCTCGTGCCATTTACGTATGACTTATTGACTATCCAAGCAAAGTCGGCACTCCCGCTTTTGTTTCTCGACGCGACACTGCTCCGCACATTTCAATGGATTTTCACAGACGAAGATATTTCTACTTGCGACGCCGAGCCTGGCTTTTCCGAGCGGCGACTTTGTCCTTGTGCCGGAATCAGCACTGCCGTCGATTTTGCTTACACGCCATGGATTGTCCCGGGAAACAATGAGAGATTTCTGACCTTTTTGGAGTGGCCAGAAAACAAACCTCATCGCACCACTGGCCCAGTAGGCTCTTCTGAACGACAAAACTGCCATTGCTTGCCAGGGTTTACTGGCGAAAATGGCACCACGTGCGCTGTCTGCAGTGCTGGGCAATACAAGGAATCCCACGGTGACGGGCCTTGCTCATCGTGTCCTGAAAACACATATTCAAACCTGGTGGCATCTGATAACCGGTCGTCATGCCTGCCGTGTAAGCCCAATTCCGTTTCTGAGGCTGAAAGCATCACCGAAGTCGATTGTTTGTGCAAAGCGGGATTTTTTATGACTGGCGGCGAGTTCCAGGACGATGTGCATGTATCCGGGGGTGAGTGCTTACCGTGCTCACCAGGACTGTATAAGCCACAGATCGGCCCGGACCAATGCCTGCTGTGTCCGAGTGGAAGTTACAACCCTAATACTTCCGCCGTTTCGGTCTCGAGCTGTTTACTCTGCCCACCCGGAAAAATCGCAAGTACCGCCGGAAGCGAGCAGTGCGAGCTCTGCGCCAAAGGAAAGTACCAGGATCAAGCAGGACAAACGCAATGCTTGTCATGTCCGACCAATTCCAGTTCTGAATCCGGTTCAGACAGTCTGTCATCGTGCAAGTGCGCTCCTGGTTTTTCATCTGCCACGGACACATGCCGTGAATGCTCTGTCGGTAAATTCAAGCATGCAATTGGAAACGAACCGTGTAGTTCGTGTGAAGAAGGAAAATACAGCGACCGAAGTGGAATGGAGGGCTGCAAAAGTTGCGGCTTGCATTCGTTTTCAAAGGCGGGAAGCACCACACAGCAGGCGTGCGAGTGTATCCCATCCTATGAGTACACCACGGAAACGCAAGTCTGCAACTTGTGTCCGATGGGCAAATTCAAATACTGGACGGGAAGAGACGGTTGTGAGGAATGCCCAGCCGGCACATTCAATCCAGATGTAGGAGAAAGATACGAATGGTCGGCATGTCGGTCATGTGGCATCGGCACCTTTTCTAACCGTACTGGGCGAGCAGAATGCGACCGCTGTGAGCAAGGCTCCTTTCAACCGAAGCGGGGGCAAATTCAGTGTTTTTCTTGCCCAGAGCATGCTACCACCAGCCCAGACCAACTCAACAAGTACATCACCGATTGTTTCTGCTCAAAAGGATACACTTCAGCCGAAGACCCATTTATTGATGTTTATAACATTTCAGATGCGCTGGCCTCTGCCTCCGCAGACTTTGACCAAGACGAAGAAGGTGTACAGAGAACAATAGACATTACCACCGATATTTTCCTCTCCATGCATTTTTTTCGCGGAAGTTGTCGCGCGTGTAATCCTGGCACCTTTATCAATGCGTCCATGGCTCGCAACGGCTCTTCTTGCGTTCAATGTGCCCCAGGCAAGTTCTCGGCCGTGTCAGCAGCGACTTCTGCAGGCGTTTGTCAGTCCTGCCCTGCAACCACCACGTGCCCGTCTGGGAGTACCAGCAAGGAGTCATGCGAGTGCGAGGCTGGTCGCGAAACGGACGACGAGACTTGCAGGCAATGCGATGTCGGCCAGTTTAAGCAGGGGGACAAAAACGAGACAAGATGTCAAGCGTGCCCTCCCAATACTTACAACCCAAAGAAAGGGGCAAGTCAGTGTGTCTCATGTCCTTCCCAAAATATGACTATGACCACCCCGTTCACTGGAGCAACAAGCGACGAGCATTGTGTGTGCAAACCAGGGTTCCGCCAGACAGATGGACAGGCATACCGCCCTGGAGATTGCAAACGATGCGACGGCAACAGTGTCTCAAGTATTCAGAATGCGACGACATGCATTCAATGCACCGACCAAACACAGGCGAATTCCGCAAACACCTTTTGCGTTGCCTCGGACTCAACAAGAAAGACAAACGTAATTGCCAAAGTCACCAGCAACGCATCCTTGTGCCGGGAAGATGAGCAAGAACGAGTATGCTCGCAAGTATTACTAGATCTTCCAAACAGCGACTGTGTCATACGGTCGATCGGCACTGGGTGCGACGAGACTGTGCTTACACGAAGGCTTTTGCAGCAGGAATCTACCGACCTCGATTTTGAAATTCAAATATGGATTTCCATAACAAGCGAAACTACTCCCGATTCTCAAACATTTTCAAATCTCGGTTTGACCGTGCAGGATTTGACAACTGCAGTGGGCTGCTCTCCTGGGCAAGAACCGGTCGGAGACAGGGAGTGCAAATTCTGCAACGAGGGCAAAACGGGAAACGGAACCGCATGTGACCTGGACCAGACACACAGAATGAAAACCGTCACTGTCAATTTTGAAAATTTCACCGACGACGTGCACTTTGAAATTGAGGAATCGAAAAATAGCTCGCGCCAGTGGAAAATCGAAAAACTTTTTGTCAAACTTTCATCAACAAATTTAAAAAAGGTGGATCCCAATGCTCACTTCAGCTACAATGAAAGTACACGGCTTTTGAGCATCACTAATTTACAAAACAGTTACACGATGAGCGACATGACGGCCATTGGCATCAAGTATCGCCACGACGATGATTCGATCAAATTCGACGACATTGATGACATGACAGTCAGGCTTTTTGAAAGGGTGAATTGTGCAATACACGATCCTTCCAAGTATTTCAACCTGCCGTACTGCAGAGGCTGTGAAGCTGGAAAGTTCACTCAACTCACCAATGATGGTTTCAGGTGCACAAACTGCACAGACAGGCAGTATGCAGGTGCACGGTCAGTAAGCTGCTCTGACTGCCCTTCGGATAAAACTTCAATTGGAGGTGTAGCGGCATCCGAAGACGACTGCAAGTGTCCATATTGGAAATATCTAGACGAAAACGACAACATTTGTAAATTCTGCCCCGCTGGCAAGAGTACTTACCCACGCATCGATGATGTGAATTCATCCAAGACTCAAAGCGGTCTGGCATGGCTCGACAATGATGAAACGCTCGGGGACCCTCCGAATGTTGTGAATTTGGTGTGGTCGCTCGAAGAGCCGATATTTGACTCTTGCTACACATGCGAACCTGGGAAATTCATGCGCGGCGAAAACTATGCATATTTTACCGACAAGGATACTGGTAACTGCGACTACTGTGAGCCTAATAAATTTTCCAATGAATCACTGTCTGGAATGTCTTGTTTTGATTGTCCAAAGCATTCCGGGACTGATTCTGAATGGGGGAGCGTAACGGAATCATCATGCCAATGCGACACGGGTTATGTAAACGTGCCGTGTCCGTTGCCGGAAAACAATCCTGAGATTGTTTGGCTGAATTTCAATAACTCTTATCGACCCGGGCACCAAACATGTGATTTTGCAGCGGGGAACTATCGATGCGAACACCATGACTGCAGAGAGTGTAAGTTTGATCCCGACGACAAATACTTTTACGCAGATCATGATTATGGCGACGACGTGTGCGAGCACACTGTGTTTGATTCAAAGGAACATAATTGCTCGTGCTGGAATGACATGCTGTACGACATACCGACAGATCTTAGTGATTATCGGGAGAATTGGACCATGTTTGTTGCTATGGATCGAGACAGAGGAGAATATGTTCTGGAATATACCCTGTTTGGTCGCAAGGACGAAGAATCTGAATGGACGGTAATCAAAAATATGCAGAACAATACCATGCACTCGAGGTGTTATAATGATACCACATGCATTGCCCAGGGTAATGAATATTTCGATTCCAACCATGCCGAGTCATACGCAATTTACAACTACTATAGGCAGGCAGATGACCATGTCAGCGACAGAAGAAACACGCGCATGTCCCGAGAAAGTTCCAGCTTCAACGGGAATGTTTTTGAAATCGACGGCGGTGGCTGGTTTTTTTTTGCTGACATGATCGAAATTGAAGAAGGCGACTTGATGAAGGGCTCGGCGCGTCATCAAAATTTCTCAATTGCAGAATATCTATTCGTGATTGAGAATGGTATGGCGTACAAGATCGTCAATTTGGAAGAATTATATGATTTCAAGAGCGAATATGATTGGAGAAAAAATCTTCAAGTCAAACTGGAAACTGGCACAATCATGTTTTCTGATAATACAACTGAAAGACCCAATGGCCAAATTTATGTCCGAACACGGCGTCCGGTCGACATCAACGATTACATACACAGAAACAAGTTCACCGAATACAGACAAATTCGATTTCAGTTCCGCTCACTCGCAGTCGACATTCACAATCGGACGCGCCAATGTCTTCCGATTACATTTGAGAGGGGAGGACTCTACATCGAAAGGTATCATTACTGCGAGAGAGGGCCGCCATATTGCGATGCTTGTCCGGTTGGCAAGCATGCAAATCACACCGATTTGAACCATCACAACTGGCAGGAGTGCCTGCCCTGCGAGGCTGGAAAATATTCTGACGAAGAGGCTGTGAATGCGTGCAAGCAATGCCAAATTGGCAAATATCAGGACTTGCCAGGAGCGACTGAATGCAATGCATGCCCAGGTGCAGACGAAGCAACCAGGACAGTTGGATCTTCTAATATCGAAGCCTGTGTGTGTAAACCTGGTCATTTTGGTGTTTTATGCCCCGAACTTGACAGCAGTGACAGAGAGAAAAAATGGCTCGCCATGTCAAACAAAACGGAAACTGAGATGCAGGATCAAGATCTCGATTGTTATGACCAAGATTTTCAACGATGGCTACAAACTGGGATTTGCGAAAATCCCAAAATAATCCAGGATCCATGTGCGCTAACTGTCGAGTACAAAATCCCAACGCAAGAGTATGAGAAAAACAACATTTTCAGGAACCACAAACGGATTATTCGGGTTGGGGTTGCGGTTTCAAAAAGCAACCACCCAAACCAGTTCCGGCTGTCTCTGTGCACAGAGTCGGGGTCGTGCGATTTTTTACAAGACGAATATTGGAAAGAGACTGACATTTGGAAAGATGACGTAGACCGAGCTCTTGACAACATCCCTAACAAGAGCGTGATGATAAATCAATCATCTCATGATATTCTTCTTATTGACCCAGTGCCCCTGGTCTGGAATTACTCTCGATACTCTCTGATCAAGCTGGAGGCCCGTGCCTTTGGATTCGATCACAAAAAATTCCAAAGAACGTGCTCTGCATTTTCACTGGTATCTCCGGGCATGTATTACGAGCTCAGTGAGTGGGAGGACTGTGCTCGCCATGTTTGCATAGCGTGTGATCCTGGAAAGTATAATCCCGAAATTGGTTCAAATAACTCAGAAGCGTGCCTAGAATGCGAACCCGGTAAAATATCAGTGTCAAATGGTTCGTTGTCGTGTGTCCGTTGCGGAGTCGGCAAGTACAACGACAAAAGTGGGTCGACTGTATGTGATCTTTGCGCAAAGGGAAAGTATCTTTCAACTGAGGGATCAAATTCGTCTCAAAATTGCGTCGACTGTGCACGTGGAACCTATGGAAATGATACCGGAATGAATGAGTGTATTCCCTGTCCTGAAGGCATGACCTCGAATTCTGCAAGCACACGAAAGACTCAGTGTGGGTGTGATTTGGGCTACTACGTGGTCTCAAATTCTTCAGCGGGAATAGATGCCCCGAACAACACAAATGGCACAAAAACATCTGCGAATGATCAGACACTTGTGACATGCGAAGCTTGTCCCGCAGGCAAGTACAAAGATGTCATTGAATGGGGAGACTGCCAGTCATGCAAAGTCGGAACCTATAATCCGAACAAAGCTGCCCGAGACATATCGTCTTGTTTGAAATGTCAAATGGGGAAATATTCCAACTTGAATTCGTCAGCAGTTTGTTTAGCATGTGGCCATGGGGAATACAGCGACCAGCTCGGGTCTACAAATTGTTCGGCTTGTGGAGCTGGAAGATATTTTGAGGGAGAAGGTGCTTCCTCTGCCCAGAATTGCTCCAAGTGCCCGACAGGAACATATGGGAGCGAAGAAAGAATTCGAAAATGCACGTTATGTGGAGGGAAGAGAAACTCAACTGAACAAAGTACCAAAGAAAGCGACTGCTTTTGTGCTAGCGGCTACTACATGAACAATACATCGTACTGTGTTGCCTGCGAAAAGGGCACGTACTTGAGCGCGTCAAACAAAAGCCACTGTGTACCGTGTGACGCAGGAAAGTATGGCCCCAATGAGGCTGCAAATACCGAAAACGAATGTTTGAATTGTTCAGCTGGATTGTATTCGCCATCTTTAAAATCAGAGTCGTGCAGTAAATGTCCCGCTGGAAATTTTTCATCAGAAGGGTCCGCTGAATGCGAACCTTGCAGCGCTGGAAAGTTTTCCGCACAAAATTCTAGCCAGTGCACAAACTGTAGTGCTGGAACATACAGTGAAAACGGCGGATCCGCAAGCTGCATTAAATGTGGAACGGGTAAGTATCTTCCATATCACGGAGCCTCATCCGTTCAAAGCTGCACTGCCTGCTTGGTGGGAACTTATGGCAATGAGACGGGTTTAGCACAATGCCATGAATGCCCGACCAACAAAACATCAGCAAACAATAGTGTCTCACTGTCAGACTGTATTTGCGAAAAAGGGTTTACTAATAGTACAGACGATTCTTGCATGGCCTGTGAGGCCGGAACGTTTAAAGATCAGATAGGGGACGGGTCTTGCCCTTCATGCCCGGCAGGAAAAATAAGTGGAGTTGGCAGCAATGTGTGCAGTACTTGTTCCGCAGGCACAGTTCCTAATGCAGAATCCACCAATTGCACTCTTTGTAGTTCAGGAAAACATTCTAAAGCTGGTGATACGGAATGTTTTCTATGTGAACTGGGAAAATATCACGGAGAATTGGACAACATTACCGAGAATGGAGACTGTTCTGACTGCCAAGCTGGAAAATATGGAGACAAACGTGGACTGGAAGAATGCCATGAATGCCCGACCAACAAAACATCAGCAAACAATAGTGTC